>Ga0247611_10005213_pt1 | contig 17375 bp, 14 predicted proteins | sample 177DNAGHGhighgp2_FD_192422 | JGI IMG/M metagenome (GOLD analysis project Ga0247611, IMG submission 192422) | Sheep rumen microbial communities from Palmerston North, Manawatu-Wanganui, New Zealand - 1770 DNA GHGhigh gp2 | ecosystem: Host-associated > Mammals > Digestive system > Stomach > Rumen... | reverse complement strand
AGTTGCGGCTATCGTGCTTCCGACCTTGAAAACTTATTTTTGTCGCAACCATGGCTGGAACTCTTCACAGGCTATGGCATTAGTGAAGAAACGAGCAAAAACGGGAAGAGTCGCAAAAAGCTGAGTCGTAGGAAAGCTAAATTGGACGATGATAATGACGACAATCTTCAAGGCTTCGGCTTGAGCAAAGGCGATTTGATAGTTGAGTTGTTTGACAGTTTGCTTGAAGACAATGACAATATAGACTTTGACAAGCTTCCGATTCCATTTCGTTGTGTTGCGACAGACATAAAGAATCAGGAACCCGTAGTTCTGAAATCGGGCAATCTGGCATTGGCCATCCGTGCCAGTATGTCGATACCCGCAATCTTCAAGCCCGTGAAGCTTGACGGTCGTATGCTCGTGGACGGCGGTATGCAAAACAACCTGCCAGTGGACGTGGCTCGTGATATGGGTGCTGAATATATTATAGCTATCGACTTGTCGCAAACCAAGCATACTCCACGCGATTTCTCTCTTAAGGAGACCCTTGGCATAGGGGGAATGCTCGACTGGCTTGTTTCGCGTCCCGACTGGACCCGTCATGACAAGAACGTGAAAGACAGTGATTTCTATATTAATCCAAAGCTTGATGGATATGAGGCATTGGATTTTCAGCGTGAAAAGATAGAAAAGATGATAGCTATAGGTTATAAAACGGGAAAAGAGATATTAAAGAAAGCGAAGAAATAAACCATGAAACTTTAGTATTAGTAATTATATAAAAAGTATGTATTTATTAGGTTATGACATAGGCAGTTCAAGTGTAAAGGCATCGCTGATAGATGCCGAGAGCGGAAATTGCGTTGCCACATCATTCTATCCGAAAAGTGAAGCCCCAATAAAATCGTTGAAACCAGGCTGGGCGGAACAGAGTCCAGACAGTTGGTGGGATTACTTGAAGCAATCCACCTCCGACGTGTTCAGTCAGGTGGCTGTAGACAAGCACGACGTGAGTGCCATAGGCATCAGTTATCAGATGCATGGTTTGGTATGTGTGGACAAAGATCTTCGTCCGTTGCGCGATTCGATTATCTGGTGTGATTCTCGTGCTGTGCCCTATGGTCAGCGTGCGCTGCACGATCTAGGGTCAGATATTTGTCTGAGTCATCTGCTCAATTCCCCGGGCAATTTCACAGCTTCAAAGCTGGCATGGGTGAGAGAGAATGAGCCAGAGGTGTTTTCCAAGATTTACAAGGTGATGCTGCCAGGCGACTATATTGCCATGCGCATGTCTGGTGTGGCAAGTACTACGGTGAGTGGCCTTTCTGAAGGCATGCTGTGGGACTTCAAGGATGGTTGTCCTTCACAGTTTCTTCTCGACTACTATGGCATTCCTTCAAGCATGCTTTCCGACATTGTGCCCACATTCGGGATTCAATGCGAGCTGTCGACTGCAGTAGCGAAAGAGCTGGGTCTTCAAGCCGGCACCCCTATCACCTACCGTGCTGGTGACCAGCCAAACAATGCGTTGTCGCTGAATGTGCTGGAGCCAGGAGAGGCAGCTACCACAGCCGGCACATCAGGAGTGGTTTATGGAGTGATTGACCGTGTGGGCTATGATCCACAAAGCCGTGTGAACACCTTTGCTCATGTAAACCACAATAGCGCAGCCCCTCGTCTGGGTGTTCTGCTCTGCATCAACGGCACAGGCATACTCAATTCCTGGGCCCGCAAAAACATGGCTCCCGCTGGCATCAGCTATTCAGAGATGAACGAACTGGCTTCACAAGCACCCATTGGTAGCGATGGACTAAGTATACTTCCATTTGGCAATGGAGCAGAACGTGTGCTATGCGACCGCGAGGTAGGTGCAAGCATTCATGGGATTGACTTCAACCGCCACAGCCATGCCCATTTGCTGCGTGCCGTTCAGGAAGGCATCGTTTTCAGTTTTGCTTATGGCATGGGCGTGATGAAAGAGATGGGACTTGAGCTTAAGACCATACGCGCCGGCAAGGCAAATATGTTTTTAAGTCCTATATTCAGAGACACCCTTGCCGGCATTACCAATGCCACTATCGAGCTATGCGACACCGATGGGTCGATTGGAGCAGCACGTGGAGCCGGGATTGGTGCAGGCATCTATAAGGATGTCAAAGAAGCCTTTTCCACCCTGCGTAAACTGGCAGTGATTGAACCCGACGAGAAGAACCAATCGAGTTATCGCGAGGCATACGAACGATGGCTTGGCAATATAGAGAAATATAACTTTTAAATCAATAATTATGAAACAGTTTTTTCCAGAGATTCCTACAATTAAATTTGAAGGAGTAGAGAGTAAAAATCCTTTTGCCTACCGCTACTACGACCGCAACCGTGTGGTGCTTGGCAAGAAGATGAGTGAATGGTTTAAATTTGCCATGTGCTGGTGGCACACGCTATGTGCAGAAGGGTCCGACCAGTTTGGTCCAGGCACCAAAACTTTTCCTTGGAATGCCTCGAGTGACCCAATCCAAGCAGCCAAAGACAAAGCCGATGCCGGTTTTGAGATCATGCAAAAACTGGGTATCGAATATTATTGTTTCCATGATGTAGACTTGGTGGCAGAAGCAGACGATGTGGAAACCTACGAAAAGAACCTTAAAGAGATTGTTGCCTACCTGAAGCAGAAGCAAGCAGACACAGGTATTAAGTTGCTATGGGGCACTGCCAATGTGTTCGGTCACAAGCGCTACATGAATGGTGCATCAACTAATCCTGATTTCGATGTTGTTGCCCGTGCCATCGTTCAGATTAAGAATGCCATAGATGCCACTATTGAACTTGGTGGTACCAACTACGTGTTCTGGGGCGGTCGCGAGGGCTATATGACCCTTTTGAACACCGACATGAAACGCGAGAAAGAGCACATGGCAACAATGCTACGCATGGCTCGCGACTATGCCCGTAGCAAAGGATTCAAAGGGACATTCCTCGTTGAACCAAAGCCAATGGAGCCAACGAAGCATCAATATGATGTTGACACAGAAACCGTTATCGGATTCCTTCGTGCCTATGGTCTTGACAAGGATTTCAAGGTAAACATAGAAGTGAACCACGCTACTCTGGCTGGTCACACATTTGAGCACGAGCTGGCTTGCGCCGTAGATGCCGGTTTGCTGGGCAGCATAGATGCCAACCGCGGTGACTATCAGAACGGATGGGACACCGACCAATTCCCTATCGACCACTACGAGCTCGTTCAGGCAATGCTTCAAATCATTCGAGGAGGCGGATTCAAAGACGGTGGAACCAACTTCGATGCCAAGACACGCCGCAACTCCACCGACTTGGAAGATATCTTCATTGCTCATATAGCAGCCATGGACGCTATGGCACATGCCCTTCTGTCGGCGGCAGACATAATTGAGCACTCCCCTATCCCATCCATGCTCCGCGACCGCTATGCAAGCTTCGACGCAGGCGAGGGCAAACGATTTGAAGATGGCAAGATGACTCTTGAAGAAGCATACGAATACGGAAAGAAAGTAGGAGAGCCGAAGCAGACGAGTGGCAAGCAAGAGCTCTATGAGGCTATAGTGAATATGTATTGAAGCGTATAGGAAGCGGGCAAAACTTGTTCTTCAGTCTGTTTAACAGATATAACTGAGACTATACGTTGAATAAAAAAGTATTTATTATATGTAAATCTATTTTTTTGTCCCACTTAAGTAAAAAAATAAAGGGGATTTATATATAAACCATATAATTTCCAATTATAAAACCCAAATCAGTTTTTAAGCCGATTTGGGTTTTTGCATTATAATTATACATAACAATTTATTGCCGTGCTTCCTTGATGTATGCAAGAGCTTCGCGGCACATGTTGGTTACATATTCCCAATCTTGTGCCAATACCTTGTCCTTAGGGAATAGTTTGCTACCCATTCCTACGCAGAACACACCAGCCTTAACCCAAGCAGTAAGGTTTTCCTTTGTTGGAGCTACCCCTCCTGTAACCATTATTTTAGACCATGGCATAGGCGCCTTCAGTCCTTTCACGAATGCTGGTCCATATACGTCTCCCGGGAACACTTTGGTGAGATCACATCCCATTTCCTGTGCTTTTCCCACTTCGCTTACCGATCCACATCCAGGGCAATATGGAATGAGTCGACGATTGCAAACTGGAGCTATGTCGGGATTGAACAGAGGCCCTACAATGAAGCATGCACCAAGCTGTATGTAGAGTGCAGCGGTAGGAGCATCCACCACAGAGCCCACACCCAAAGCGAGTTCTGGACATTCTTTTTCAGCAAATTTCACACATTCGGCAAACACTTCATGTGCAAAATCGCCTCTATTAGTAAACTCAAACGCACGAACGCCACCATCGTAGCATGCCTTAATCACGTTTTTTGCCAGTTGAGGGTCTTTATGATAGAACACCGGCACCATGCCGGTTTCTTTAATTTTAGCCATAACGGCCAGTTTATCGAATCGAGCCATCTCTTTATCTTTGATAGTTTATAGTTGATAGTATATATTATCTCTGTACACGCCCATTGGCATTACCGCCAGCAAGAGCTTCCACTTCGTCTATGCTGACGTGGTTGAAGTCGCCAGGTATGGTATGTTTCAGAGCAGATGCCGCCACGGCAAATTCGAGCGCTTCCGCCTGGTTCGGCTTTGTGAGCAGTCCGTGTATAAGTCCCCCAGAGAAGGAGTCGCCTCCTCCCACTCTGTCTATAATAGGGTTGATGTCGTAGCGTTTTGACTGATAGAATTCTTCTCCGTTATAGATTAATGCTTTCCATCCATTATATGTGGCACTAAAGCTTTCGCGTAGTGTGCTTACGACATATTTGAATCCAAATTCCTTAGCCATAGCCTTGAATATTCCCTCATATCCAGCCGCATCAGTTTTACCACCTTCCACGTCGGCATCAGGTTTGAATCCAAGGCACAGTTCTGCATCTTCTTCATTTCCAATGCACACATCCACATACTTCATGAGAGGCCTCATAACGGAAATGGCTTTTTCAGAAGTCCATAGTTTTTTTCTGAAGTTAAGGTCGCAGCTAACCGTCACATTATGTTTCTTTGCAGCGATACAAGCCAATCTAAGACATTCAGCACTCTTATCGCTTATAGCGGGTGTGATTCCCGACCAATGAAACCAGTCGGCACCTTCGAAGATGGCATCGAAATCGAAGTCTTCAGGGTTTGCTTCAGCAATAGCTGAATTAGCTCTGTCGTAGATTACTTTAGATGGACGCATAGATGCTCCAGTTTCGGCATAATAGAGTCCGATTCTGTTACCACCTCTTGCTATGAATTGAGTGTTAACTCCATATTTTCTGAGAGCATTAACTGCAATTTGTCCTATTTCGTGTTTCGGCAGCTTTGAAACAAACAGCGACTCATGACCGTAGTTGGCACAGCTAATAGCAACATTAGCTTCTCCACCTCCGGGAATGATATTGAACTTGTCTGTTTGTACGAATCTGTAGTTGCCCTCTGGTGAAAGACGAAGCATTATTTCGCCCATTGTAACGATTTTAGCCATATACTATAATAAATTAGAAATTAGAAATTAGGAATTAGGAATTAGAAATTAGAAATTAGAAATTAGAAATTAGAAATTTTACCATGCGGATGGCTTTTAAAATCCAAATCCTCTATTGGATGGCAAAGTTAATAATATTTTTTCATACCTCCATCAGTTTTTATTGTTTTTCGGAAAATAAGTGAAAGAAGGTAAAAAAAATTTCGTAAAATGCTGAAAAATATATATCTTTGCAAATTATAAGGTAAAAAATTAAGGAACACAAAGGTAAAGAAATTGTTTTATGGAAATTCATTCAAAGGTGCGCATCAAGGATATCGCTGAGCGTGCCGGAGTTTCGACAGGCACTGTTGACCGCGTTCTTCATGGTCGTACGAGTGTTTCGCCTTTAAGTCGAGAGAAGGTGGAACGCGCCTTGAAAGAGCTTAACTACGTTCCCAATCACTATGCAAGCGCCTTAGCGAGCAATAAGGTTTATAAGATAGCCGCTATTCTTCCGATGCATGAAGTGGACAGCTATTGGGCTCGTGTGGAGACAGGCCTGGAAGAGGGTTTGAGTCGCTATTCCGACTTCAAGATTTCGTACGAGATATTCCGTTATGACCCATTCGACGACAAGAGTTTTGAGGTTCAGACTCAGTTGTTGCTCGACTGGAATCCTTTTGCTGTGGTTATAGGTCCGATATTCAACTATAACATAATGAGCAAGTTTGTTGACAAGCTCGAGGTGAGCGAAATTCCCTACGGCTTAATAGACTCCAACTGGCCTGAGTTCTCTCCAGTGGCATTTTATGGCCAGGATTCTATTCGCAGCGGTGAGTTTGCAGCCCGTGTGATGCTTATGGCCGCAGCCGGTTCAAAGACTATCGCATTGTTCAAGTTGATGGGCGAAGGCAGGGTGGCAAGCCGTCAGCAGCTAAACCGCGAGGTGGGCTTTCGCAAATATATGGAAGAACACAGTCCTAAGACCCAGATAGAGGTATTAAACCTATATGTATATGACAAGGCAGGAGTTCAAGAGCGTTTGATGAATTTCTTCACTGAACACCCAAAGATTTCTCATGGTTTGACGTTCAACTCATCCATTCATACAATAGCCCGTTTTTTGAAAAACGATATGCCCAAACGTAAACACGTTACGCTGCTGGGCTATGATGCCACTGATGCCAACGTGGAATGCATAAAAGACGGCAGTGTGGATTTCTTGATTGCTCAGCATCCAATGCGTCAGGGTCTGAACTGCATACGCACCATGATCAATGCCTGTGTACTTCGTATGGCTCAAAATCGTGATCACTACATGGCTATTGACCTACTGACCAAAGAGAATATTGATTTCTATAAGGATTAGTATCGCTTCGCTCAAATGATAAATCATTTTAGCTTTAGTTAGATATATTCAATATAATAAAAAGCGTGAGGTAAGTCCTCACGCTTTTCTTATGTTTATATTGTTTGTATTGTTGTTATTTAAGTATCTGATATACTAAGCTGGCCACAGAAATGAGAATGCTTACGCTTGAGAGCCAAAGAGTGGTTTCAGAACCGATACCAGAGTTCTTAGCTTTAGCCTTATTAGGAGTTACATATACCACATCATTCTGTTGCAACTGATAGTATGGGGAATTGATGACATCCGCTCTGGTTAGGTCGAGATGATGTATATTCTTGTGTCCAGCCGCGTCTTCTCTAATTATCTGCACATTATCTCTGACGCCATAAATAGTCATATCTCCGGCAAAGGCAAGAGCCTCAAACACGTTAACTTTACCTTTGTCTATAGAATAGACACCAGGTTTTGCTACTTCCCCCAGCACCGTAACCCTATAATTCGCCATTTCTACTGTGACAACAGGTTTTTTTGTTAGATATGTACCAGTGAGTCGTCCTGCTATATAATCCTGCAGTTCAGGAATGGTCATTCCCTTAACATATATTTCTCCCAATAGCGGGAAATTGATTTTACCATCATTGGAAACAAGATATCTCTGTGGCACGGCTGTCATTGCAGTAGTTCCCACTTCTCCATATTGGTTTTTATTCTGTATGGACGATAGGTTGAACATAGCCGAAACGGAATTGTTCTCAGGTGTTGATACGTAGATAGCCAAGAGGTCTTTAGGCATGATTCTTGCATCATAGAGTCCAAGAGCTACAGAAAGGTCAACAGAATCGCTGTTCTGCAGGTAAGGCACCTGCTTATATGAAGTACATCCCTGCAAAGAGGCCATCAAAACTCCAGCAACTATGACTGCAAATGCTAATAATTTTCTCATAAAATAAAATCTAAATCATTAATATGGTGCCAAGGCACATAGTTTATGCAAAGTTACAAGTTTTTCATGGTATTACAAAATAAAATGAAAAATGAAAAATGAAAAATGAAAAATTATTTTACCATTTATGGCTATATTACCATTTGGTAATATGCTTGGCGGTGATTATTTTTATAATAATATCAAAATGAAAGCGGTTTCGGTAAGTTGTTCCGAAACCGCCGTTGTTATGTTTTGTTATGTTTTAAGACAAGTTATAACAGATATTATTCTTCAGATAGAAGTATGGCGAAGCTTCTCTGCTGTCCTGCCGGAGTTTTTCCATAGATCCATAGAGTTTGTTCTTCAGATGTCTGTGCGCTCTTGAATATTTTCTCGAGGTCAGCCACTTTCGACACCTTCTGGTTGTTGGCCTTGAGGATTATGAAATTCTGTGGCACTCCAGCATCGCTCAACAGACCGCTTGATAGTTTTGTTACCTGTACTCCATAAGAGAGATTGTATGTTTTTTTCTGTGATTCTGTCAACTCCTTGAATTCAGCTCCCAGTGCATCAAGTTTCTGTGTTTTCACCACATTGGTGTTTCCATTAGCGTTTTTGAAAATGATTTTTTCGGATTTCACCTTTCCGTCACGCATGAATTTCACTGTTGTAGACTCTCCCGGACTATACTTAGTAGTTGCTTCCTGAAGTTCCGACATCTTGGTGATTTTCTTATCTCCGAGTGCTATCACCACATCTCCTTCCTTAAGTCCTGCAGCATCTGCAGCTCCGCCTTCCACAACTTCAGCCACATATACTCCATCGTTAGTGCCGAATTTGTTTTCGAAGTTTTCGTCTTTTTCTTTCTGAGCATTAACATAGTTGAGAAGGTCCATACCAGAGATTCCGAGTAGTGCACGTTGTACGGTACCAAATTTCTGCAGGTCGCTTACCACCTTCTTCATGATAGAGACAGGAATAGCAAATCCATATCCAGTGAAAGACCCTGTTTGGCTATAAAGCATGGCATTGATTCCCACGAGTTCACCTCTGGCATTTACGAGTGCTCCACCACTGTTTCCTTGGTTGATGGCAGCATCAGTCTGAATAAACGACTCAATACCATTTTGTGATCCACCGACGTGGCGTGCCTTTGCGCTGACGATACCAGCAGTGACAGTAGATGTGAGGTTGAATGGGTTTCCTATAGCCAGCACCCACTCTCCCACTTTCAGGGCATCGGAGTCGCCGATGGTGATTGCGGGGAGGTCGTCTGCCTCAATCTTGATTAGAGCCAAGTCTGTTGATTCATCTGTTCCAATAATCTTTGCCGTAAATTCACGGTTGTCGTTGAGTGTCACCTGTATATCTTCAGCATTACCAACCACATGGTTGTTGGTTACGATATATCCGTCTTCGGATATTATCACACCCGAACCAGCACCCTGCTGCTTAGGTGTTTGGTATTCACGTTTTCTTGAACCATTTCCATTACCACGTCCGAAGAAATCACCAAAGAAATCTTCGAAAGGGTCATAATAATCATAAGTTTGAGTTTTTCCCGCAATAGTGACCTTAATATATACAACAGACGGGCATGCTTTCTCAGCTGCTTCAGTGAGGTCCACCGGCTGAACAGGTGTCGACTTATTGTTTGTTTCTTTGAATAAGCCCTCTGCGAATTTGATTTGTGGAGTGTTTTGTTCTGATTTTCCCAATACTTTGTCAACCCACGAATAAGCAAAAGCCCCCGTGAATCCAGAGACTAATGTTATGGCAATAATCAAGCCATACATTCTTTTAAAAATCTGTTTCATAATTTAATTTTTAATTATTGTTTTATTAACTAAAATCCGTTAAATTGTTAAATTCAAATGTTATTTAACTTTTCGACTGCTAAATTATAGTAAAGTTTAATAACAACCAAATATTTAAGAAAAAATAAACTGTCTGTTTGTAATTGTTTAACACTTACAACCGACAGTTTAACGTTTTGTTATATTATTTTAGTATTAGTAAACGAATAGACGAGTAGGCAAGTTGTTTGTTAAAGATTATAAGTAGACAAATATATGAGTTGTATGTTAAAGATTATAAGTAGACAAGCGGACGAGTGTTTTTGCAGTTTATGGCTTGTATTCATCAAGCACCTTTAGTTTGTTTCCCTTAAGGCTGACATTGAAGAAATGTGGTACACGAATAGTTCTGTCTCCAATTTTTTTGTGGCTATGAATAGACATAAGCGTTTTACCGTCGAATGTTTTGAAGAGCATTCCATGTCCGAAATTAGGTGGTGTGATAGGTTCCGGCTCCTGCACCCATGGTCCATCGAGTTTACCCGACATAGAATAAGCTACTCCTTGTGTATAGACATCTCCAATCCAGCTTGTCCAAATAATGCCGAGACGTCCGTTTGAGGTGTTGAAAAGATATGGCCCATCAGTAACCATATTTGGTTTTACCTTTCCGTCGTCTCTTGTTTCGCGACTCCACGGAGATTCACTAGCTCTGAACATCACTTTTTCCCTTCCTATGGTTCCCGACAAGTCGTCTTTAAGTTGTATTTTTTCCACAGTTCCATCTCTGTTCTGCAGCCACTCATGACAATAAATCATATAAGGTGTTCCGTCCTCAATCCATAGAGTGGCATCGAGAGTCGGTTTGTCGGCTGGCAGGTATGTAGGGTCTTTCATTGGTGTGTAGATTCCATCAGGTTTGTCGCTTACCATCACGTGGCATGCTCTTCGGTTTATTATATTTCCAGCCACGGTGTCGATATTGACAGCATTGTTTGTAAAAGTAGCAAAGTAATAGTACTTATCCTTATACTTATGAATTTCGGCTGCCCATACCATTGGCCGTGGCCCCATCCAAGAATTTGGATTTACTTTGTATGGCATTACAGGTCCATCCCATTTGGCCAGGTCTTTACTTTTCCACACCATACCACCCGTTCCGGTCATGTAATACGTTTGTGATGCGGAATCAGCGAAAACGAAAGGATCGCTTAGCCGGATAGAATCAGTTGGTATATTCTCCCTATACCTTCTGTCTCTATTTTGTGCGTTTAGAGAGATGCACGCAGTAAAAACTGCAACAACAGCAAGAATTCTCATAGATAAATGAAATATTAATATAGCTTATAAGGTTAAAAGACGAGTCGATAGTTATTATATTATAGAAAAACTGTATTAGATATAGGACTTTAGTAACCAGTTCACGAAGATTATTAATATCTTGAATTATAATTAAAGTCGTAGAACGGTGTTGATGCCATTTATGTTTTTTAGTTGCTTCATCACGTCGTCGACTTGAGTTTTGTTTTTCACCATCATTTGAATAGTAGCGCTGAACATATCTTCCGCACACTCAACGACGAGTTTTCTCATGTTGGCGTTATATTGGTTTGAAATTATTTGTGTTATTTCATTTAGCAGTCCTATTCGGTCCATGCCCTGTATGGATATTTTAGCCATAAATAGCATGTCGGATGTAGGTGACATCCTCCAATTAGCTGCTACGATTCTGTTACCGTGGTTAGCCTTGAGCCGCTCTCCGACTTTGCAGCTAAGTGAATGTATGGTGATTTGCTTCTTCTCGTTGATATACCCCATAACGCTGTCGCCTGGAATCGGTTTGCAACATTCAGCGAGAGAATATGTATTCTTTATATTTTTCTCATTGAGGACAATCTCTTTCTTTTTATCTATCTTCGGTTTTTCTTTGTTTTCGTTCGGTTCTTCTACATTCTCCTCATCTTCTTTCTTCTTGCCGAAAGTGAGTAGGCGTCTCCATTTATTCTGTGTTTTCTGGCTTGTTCTCTGTTTTAGCACGTCCTCATCCTTAGAATCGAGCACAATTTTTCCTTCTCCAAGTTCAAGCGTGAGTTGTTGTGCGTTTTCGAGGTTATGTGCCTTGTAGATATGTTCAACTGCAATGGTATTATATGGTATATCAATTTTTTCAAAGAATTCGTTTAGTAATTTTTCTCCTATCTTACGTTTTTCTCTGTCTTCCTTTCTCAGGAACACATTGATTTTATTTGTAGCCTTTGCAGTAGTGACAAAAGTGAGCCATTCTTTTTTTACTTGTTCGACAGAAGAAGTGACGATTTCCACTTGGTCTCCCCCCTTCAGCTTGTGCGTGATTGCCACCAATTTATTGTTGACCTTGGCACCGATGCAATGTGTTCCGAGCAGAGTGTGTATAGAGAATGCGAAATCGAGCACTGTGCTTCCGGCAGGAAGAGTTTTCATTTCTCCCTTAGGCGTGAATACGAATATTTCCGAAGCGAAGAGATTCAGCTTGATGGTTGACATGAAGTCGATCGCATCAGGTTGTGGGTCGTCGAGTAGTTCCTGAATTGTTGTGAGCCACTTGTCGAGTTCTGTTTCCTTGTATTCGCCATCGTCTCCGAGAGCATTTTTGTATTTCCAGTGGGCGGCTACTCCTTTCTCTGCGATTTCGTCCATTTTTGTGGACCTTATCTGCACCTCCACCCATACTCCGTCTTTCGACATGAGAGTGACATGTAGTGCCTCATAACCGTTGGACTTAGGGTGTGTAACCCAGTCGCGCAATCTGTCGGGATGAATGGTATAGAGTTCGGCCAGTGCCACATATATATTAAAGCATTCTTGCTTTACATTTTTCTCATCATTAGGTTCGAAAATAATTCTGACCGCCAAGAGGTCGTATATATCTTTGAAATCGACGTTCTTGGTTTTCATCTTATTCCAGATGGAATATGGTGTTTTAATTCTTCCCTTGATAGTATATTTTATACCTTTACTGTCGAGTTTTTCCTTTATTGGTCCAGTAAAGTTCTCATATAGCGTAGTTCTTTCCTGTTCAGTTTGCTTTAGTCGTTTCTCGATACTTTCGTATTCGATTGGATGTTCGTATTTGAAGCTAAGGTTTTCGAGGTCGCTTTTTATTCTGTTAAGTCCGAGTCTGTATGCTAAAGGTGCATATATATACTGTGTTTCTCCGGCAATTTTATATTGTTTGTTTTTAGGCTGGGAACCCAGTGTTCTCATATTATGCAGTCTGTCGGCTATTTTTATAAGAATGACTCTTATATCCTCGCTCATGGTAAGAAGCAGTTTTTTAAAGTTTTCAGCCTGAGCAGATGCTTCTTCCCCAAAAATTCCACCAGATATTTTAGTAAGTCCGTCGACGATTAGTGCTATTTGGTGTCCGAACATCTCCTCAATGTCGTCGATTGAGTAATCAGTGTCTTCCACCACATCATGCAGAAGAGCAGCACATATAGAGGTGCTGCCCAGTCCAATTTCCGTGGACACTATTTGTGCCACAGCAATAGGGTGCATAATATAAGGTTCTCCAGAAAGCCTTCTAGCTCCTTTATGTGCATTTTTAGCAAAAATGAAGGCTTTCTGGATAATCTTTATCTTTTTTCTATGTTTTGAATTGAGGTATGACTGTAGAAGGTTTTGAAACGCTTCTTCAACCATTTGATCCTCTAATTCTTCCTTCCCATTATAATTGTCATCCATATTTATATAGACAGATCTGTTTCAAATTCAATGGGACAGAACATTCAGCCTCACACCTTATCGTCTTCTGCTATGATGTCGGCTGCTTCTGCTCCTGCTTAAACTGTTATTTTCAGCGTAGTATGCTCTTGCGGTTACATTTCCGCTATAAATAGTTTCCTGATTTTCCACGAAAGCATCGATAGCGTCGCTAGGTAGTCGTATAGCATAGTTAGCAGGGACTACATCCTGTTTGAACTGTGGATTCAGAGCTTTCATTTGGTCGAGTGATATTCCGCATGCAGATGCCACCTTAGAAAGACTCACGTCTTTTTCCACCATGATTGTATCTGAGTTTTCTGGCAGGGATGCTCTCATTGGGGATATATCGTGTTCGCAATAATAAGTCATGATATATGTAGCTCCGATGAAAGCAGGCACGTATCCTCTTGTTTCCTTAGGCAAAAATTTATATATATCCCAGAAAGTCTTACCTTCTCTGCCTCCCGATCTGGCAAGTGCTTTCTGCACAGCACCTTCCCCACAGTTGTATCCTGCGATTGCAAGGCTCCAGTCGCCAAATCTATTATACATATCCCTGAGATATCTACAAGCAGCATCAGTAGACTTGATAGGGTCGCGTCTTTCATCTACGAGAGTATTGATAATCAGTCCGTATCTCTTTCCTGTAGATGGTATGAACTGCCATAGTCCTGCTGCACCAGCCGGTGACACAGCCGTTGGTCGCAGCGAAGATTCGATAACTGGCAGGTAAGCCAGTTCGTAAGGAATTCCGTATCTTTCAAGAGCTTCCTCGAAGATTGGTCTGTAGAAGTTCATTGCGCCCAGCATCACAGACACGTGGTGTTTCATTTTAGCATATTTATTGATATATCCTTTTGAGATATCGTTGTATGTCAAGTCAATAGTAGTAGGAATTCTATTGAGCCTTTCCTCAATAATTTGGTCGGTTGTAAGTGCAGAACCATTGGTGTTAGGATATTGAATCGGGCTTATATGCTGAGTTCTGCTTTGGTTGTTGTTTCTGTTTTCAGTGAGGTATGTTCTATTATTATATTCTTGCATTAACACCCCCTCTGCAGGCGCCATAGTTTCGGGCATGCTTTCAGCCAGGAAATTTTGGTTATTCTGTGAGAGTTGTGCCATTGCGGCAGTAGTTGTCAAAGAGATAGTGATTAATGTCAGAAATTTTCTCATAACTTGTTATTTTTGTTTTTACTGTTTTCTTTATTTTAAAATGCTATAGAGCACTTGAGTCCGTATGAAGGTTTTCCAATCCCATATGCAGTAGCATTGTCGTTGATTATGGACGGTTTGAGCTTCATGCTTAGGTCTCTGCTTATATCAAAACTCGACAATTCTGCGTCGACGTATGCATCTATAACAGACAAAGCATATACTCCGATAGCAATAAAAATGCTCAAGTCTCGATATCTTCTATAGTAGTTTTTCTTTCTCTTAAATAATGCTTCCAACCTATCAAAATTGGCATCCACATCATAGTTTTCCGGCAGGAAATTGATATAGCTGGCTGTATTTGGGTCGTCGTCCATAATATCGATATATGCCTGTGCATAATCCTGATACATGGAGTTGTTCCAACTCATGGCATAAAGGCATCCCATAATACCTCCATAGATGATTGGCAGTTTCCAATATTTTCGGTTGTAGATTTGTCCTCCACCCGGTATTGCGATCGCCATCCACAATGCCTTTTTGGGGTCGGGCATCCAGAAGTGTATAGAATCTGCTACTTGCAAGTTATTCATTCCAATTCTTACAGTATCTTCTTTTTGCAGAAGAATGACTCCGTTTTTCAGCGAGTCGTTGTTATTAGCAAATTCGGCTTCTTCTTTTATTTCATTCTCTTTCTCTTGTATATTAATAACGTTTTTCTGTGTAGATATGTTGTCTTCTACAGTATCATTAACATTTATTATATATTCGAGTTGTGTAGTATCCTTGATAGTAAACGAATCGACTCTTGGTATTCTGACTTTCGACTCTCTATGTCTTCTTGCAGCAGGAATATTATCGTTTTGAGCCTTCAAGTCTGTTACAGCACATAATATGCATATAGCCATGGCCCAATATTTTATTCCTCTCATATTCATCTATAGTCACATATATTATATATAATCAGTCGAAGTGTTATTTTAAGCTGTTAACTAATTTATCGAGTTCTTCTATTCCGCTGAATTCCAGTGTTATTTTACCTTTTCCCTTATCGTTAATAGTTAGATTCATTCTCTTTCCGTATTTCTCTTGCAGTATTTGCTTATACTTCATCAGTTCTTCAGACAATTGATTTTTAGGCGAATTATCATCGGTATCGGAGCCTTTCTTTATTTTCTTGACCATCTCTTCCACTTTTCTGACCGAAAACCCCTTATTGACTATTTCATTGAATGCCTTTATCTGTTGCTTAGGGTCATCTATGGCGAGCAGAGCTCTTGCATGTCCTGTGTCGATGGATTTATTTCTTAGTCCAACCTGTATAGGTGCCGGTAGTTTTAGCAGTCGTAGGAAATTAGTTACCGTAACACGTTTTTTTCCCACTTTTTCTGCCAATTTTTCCTGTGTCAGTCCATATTGCTCTATGAGTTGCTGGTAAGCGAGAGCTATTTCCACAGGATTGAGGTCTTGTCGCTGTATGTTTTCGATGAGTGCCATTTCCATGAGGCTCTCATCGTTGACAGTTCTGATGTAAGCCGGAATGGTTTTCATCTGTGCTCTCATAGATGCTCTCCATCTTCTTTCTCCAGCTATAATCTGATACTTTCCGTTTGCAGTTTCTCTGAGAGTTATAGGCTGTATGATACCAATTTCTCTTATAGAGTCGGTAAGTTCCTGCAGTGCTTCCTCATCGAATTCACGTCTTGGCTGGTTAGGGTTGGCCTCAATGAGATTAATATCTATTTCGTTAATAGTATTCGCTCCGTTTGCCACTACGTCTTCAGTTGAGATGAGTGCATCGAGTCCTCTTCCTAATGCTGAAAATTTTTTCTTTACGGCCATATCGGAATTCTTTATTTTTGTTTGTCGATGAGTTCTTTAGCGAGTGCGAGGTAGTTTTTTGCTCCGGTTGACGTTACATCGTAGAGTATACATGGTAGTCCATGGCTTGGTGCCTCGCTGAGTTTCACGTTTCGTTGTATTATAGTTTTGAACACCAGTTCTTTGAAATGTCTTTTTACTTCGTCGTATATTTGGTTCGCCAGTCTTAGTCTTGAGTCGAACATAGTAAGCAGGAATCCCTCAATTTCGAGTTTCGGATTGATTTTCGACTTTATTATCTTTATTGTCTGCAGCAGCTTAGTGATTCCCTCTAATGCAAAATACTCGCATTGCACTGGTATGATGACAGAATCGGCAGCTGTGAGAGAGTTAGTCGTTATAAGTCCGAGAGAAGGCGAACAGTCTATAAGAATATAATCATACTCTGGACGCAGCTTATCGAGCATATTCTTGATAACGAGTTCTCTGTTCTGCAGGTTAATCATTTCCACTTCAGCTCCCACAAGATTAATATGACTTGGAATAATATCCAGTCCTTTCATATCCGTGGTATATATAGCTTCGTGTGGGTCGATTAGTTTTTCGTTTTTATTGGCATTTGCAAGTACTGTGCTTATGATACAATCATAGATAGACGTTTCGACTTGCTGAATGTCAACTCCTAATCCAGATGAAGCATTAGCCTGTGGGTCGGCATCAATAATGAGTACTTTCTTATCGAATGTTGCCAGTGACGCTCCAAGATTAATGGTAGTAGTTGTTTTCCCTACTCCACCCTTTTGATTTGCCAATGCTATAATCCTACACATATCCTTATTAATTATAATGGTGAAAAATCACCTATTCTTCCTACATATATTCAAAAGCAATACAAAGATAGCAATTTTTGGTGGTATATGTAGACATTTTATATTTTTTTAATAAGCGTATAATTGTCAAAAATACACGTTTTAGTCAAGTGCTATTGGAAGATTTTATTTTGTGTTGGAATAGCCCAAATCCTTTAATATAATAATAACCTTGTCTTTAATGTCGCCTTGTAAAAGAATG
>Ga0247611_10005212_pt1 | contig 17377 bp, 14 predicted proteins | sample 177DNAGHGhighgp2_FD_192422 | JGI IMG/M metagenome (GOLD analysis project Ga0247611, IMG submission 192422) | Sheep rumen microbial communities from Palmerston North, Manawatu-Wanganui, New Zealand - 1770 DNA GHGhigh gp2 | ecosystem: Host-associated > Mammals > Digestive system > Stomach > Rumen... | reverse complement strand
ATCCAGAGTTCCAAGAAATAATAACGAGACTTGGAGGGAACCTCAATTACATCAAGTTCTTCGCTAGCGTTATCTACCCAAACTATGGGACGGAAGATTGTCTTGACATTGTTATTGATGAGAATGAACGTTTTTTCAGCTATAAGTTCAGTACATTACCTGGTGTACAGCAGCGTGCATTATATGGCCTGGCTCGTGCCGGTGAAATCGCTACAGCAGCCGATGTTCAGCGGGAAAGTGGCCTTTCTGCTACTAATACATCCTCAGCATTATATCGGCTTGAAAAGCGTGGTGTTATCACGAAAGCAGGTGGTAAGAAGCGAAGTGTTGAATATAGGATCACGGATTATTTGTTTGGTAAATGGATTGTTGGATAAGATAAAGGGATAAGTTCAGGATAACAAAGACACCCTCAAAAGCTTAGAAAAACTTCTGAAGATTATCGGAGCCACAAAGTGTTTTGCTCAGTGGCTTTCACTTGCTGTGTGTCTAATAAAAAGGGTTTAAGATTATGGATAACAATATTATCGTAATAAACGAAAATCAACTTGAAGATGTGATTTACAAGACGGTTAGTCGATGCCTTGATGAAAGAATCGTCAACTCGTTAGTGAATAGTCAATCAGATAATGATGGCTTCTATAACCGCGACGAATTGTGCAGCCTTCTGCACATTGCCTACCCAACTCTCTGGCGAATTGAAAAGGCCGGAATATTACAAAGTCAGAAAGTGGGACGTAAGAATCTCTATTCCAAGCAGGAAGTCAACCAACTCATTAAATCTGGTAAGTTAGCAAAGTATAATCACATCAAGTAGTGCTATGGAGAACCATGTACAGGGAATTACTGAAGACATCGAAAAGATGCAGAGCCGAATGGCTCCTGAGGTTGATATATCCGATGAAATCACTGGAGAAATGCTGCTGAATAAGAATATTAAAGAGATTCCATCTCTGCTAGAACCTCTCTTGCCAAAGTCGGGCTTAGTTTGTCTTGCTGGCAGTTCTGACACAGGAAAATCGGCATTCCTCCGTCAACTCTCCATGTCTGTATCTGCCGGATTAAAGACATTTCTTGGAATGAAATTGAATGTAGAACATCATAGTGCTATCTATGTATCTACAGAGGATGACGAGACTGCCAACGCTTACTTGATAGGTCGTCAAAACAATGATTTGAATATGGATCCGGCATCGTTAAGAGGACTCCGATTTCTGTTTGACAGTGAGGATGTTGTTGCAGAACTTGACCAGCGTTTGACTGCACAACCAGCAGATTTAGTAGTGGTCGATTGCTTTTCAGACCTCTATACTAGCAGTATGAATGAGGGGAACCAAGTGCGGCAGTTCCTGATGCAATATCTGCATTTAGTAACCAAGCACAAATGCCTGATAATTTTTCTGCATCATTGCGGAAAACGCACAGAAACCTTCATGCCTTCCAAGCACAATCTATTGGGAAGCCAGGCTTTTGAAGCCAAGATGCGCCTAGTTATGGAATTGAGAAGCGACCTCGCCGATGTCACATATAAGCATCTTTGCTGTGTCAAAGGTAATTATCTTTCGGCTGACAATAAGTCGGAATCCATTAAACTTAGATTTACAGAACATCTGACTTTCAAGGAGACCGGCGAACGAGTTCCATTTGAGAATCTGGTACCCATTAGCACAAATAATGAGGCAAAATATCAGGCAATCATGCAACTAAAGGACGATGGACTTACCTATGACGAAATAGCCAAGAAGGTTGGTTATAAGGACAAATCTGGTGTGGCAAAATTCGTTCAAAGATACGAGCAAAACATGCATAAGTAAAATGGAAAACTTCGATTATCAAGCATTAGTCAACGAGATTATCGCTAGAAATATCAATATGTTCGAGACCTTTGAGGACTGGACAAAAGGTGCATTCGCACTCTCAAATCTTGGAGAAGAAGGGCGTGGATATTTCAAAAGCATAAGTAAACTTAGTGGCAAGTACCATGAGGCAGAGAACAACCGCAAGTTCACCAACGCCCTTCATACAAGTACTAAAGTGAGTGTTGCCACCTTCATTTATATGTGTCATCAGCATGGAATCGACACGAACAAGTACTATGTGAAGGATCCCACAAATAGGGTTCAAACATCGCCTGTAAAGGTCGTCCCTCATATGAGTGAACAGTCATTCTTGACTATCGATTCCAACTATGTCAGTCAGAGTTTTGACCACAATCTTCAATCAGATTTTGCATGCTATCTGAAAACAATAGTTACTGATTTAGATCGGTTATTTGATATTATCAAAGCATATAATTTAGGAGTGACGAAGGAGCATCACGTCATTTATTGGTATGTTGACAAAGACGGAATCGTGCGGATGGGAAAGGTCATAGCTTATAGTACAAATGGGCATCGGATCCATGCAATAACTCCATCCAGTATAGCCAAAGAGCTCTCGAAACGTGGTGAGATTCCTGCTGACTATGTCATCAAAAAGACTCTATTTGGCGAGCATTTGCTTAGTGATTCTCTCCTCTCTGATAAGACAATTGGCATTGTCGAAAGCGAGAAAACCTCTATTATTTGTTCACTCTTTCTTCCTAATCTGTTGTGGATGGCCACAGGCTCATTAGGTAATCTCCAAGAAGAAAGAATGAGTGCTGTTATGAGTCGCAATTTGATACTGTTTCCCGATACAGATAAGGATGGCTATGCCTATGGAACGTGGTCAAAACGTGCAGAAGAATTGAATAAAAAAGGATGGCATATTCAGGTGAGCGACTATCTCGAAAAGACCGCTACCCCAGAGCAAAGACAGGCAAAGGTCGATATTGCAGATTTGCTGATAGACAACATCCATATGCCTTCCGTGATGTGACGTTTGTTAGCAAGAATTACCAATGTCGGACAAAAATGCAGCGCATCCTTGTTCTCCAATGGACTCTTGAACGCTCGCAAGCTCGCATTGGCTAACTATAATTATTGAATATGAGAAAGAAAAAAAAGATAGAGGTTCCAAGACGAACCAAGCGCCTTGATTCAAGGGCAACTCCAGAAGAGTATAATACAGTCAAAGAGAGCGCAAAAAGATGTGGACTAACCATCAGTGACTATATGCGTAAATGTGCACTCGGTCATAAGCCTAAACTTCACCTTACAGAACGAGAGATAGAAGCCTATTGTAGTCTGGCTGATGCAAGAGGCGATCTTGTACATATTCGTAGTGCGCTTAAGGGTAAGTCTCAGGAGCAGATAAAACACTACTTCAATAACGAACGCTTCATGCGCTCATGGATTGATGCTGTTACCAACATCATTTTGCAATGGGATAAGGTCATTGAAGATATGAAAGTGTAAAACAATGGTTGCAAAAGGAGCAGTTATTACACACGGCAGTAACGCGGTGCGTTACTCGTCAGAAAAAGATAAGGCAGAGATTGTCAAAGTCAATCATTTGCCGGAGAATATTTCATCATCCTCTGTGTGGGCGCGGATGATTGCACTTCAGATGAAATACAAAGAGAAGCTGAACAAGCATCACCCTTTGAAGAATAATTCGATACGCATAGAGCTATCACCTGCCAAAGAAGAGACTGTCGGATGGACGATGAAAGACTGGCAAAAACTTGCTGACGAGTTCATCCGTGAGTTTGATCGTGTTGATCTCTCGAAAAAAGCAGGACGAGAAAGTGCAAAGCATACCAACCTGCAAAATAGCCAATACGTCGTCTCGCTTCATCATGACAGCAAGGGCCAGATACTTCATCTTCATATCAATGCCAACCGCATAGATATGGAGGGCAATGTCAACGATGCTCATTACATCAACGATCGTGCTATGATTGCTGCCAATACCATCACGCAACGACGGGGCTGGGTGTTGGCCGAGACAAAACGCCAAAGAAATATCGAGCAGATAACAAAAGCTTGTATCTCTGTCCTGAAAAACATGGATTCTTTTGACTGGAATACATATCAGACAAAGGTGAAGGAAAAAGGTTATGCCATTACGTTGAAGAGAGATAAACATGGAAAGGTATGCGGCTATAACATTATGAAGGGTAACTCGAGATATAAATCCTCTGACATCGGTCACAGCCGTAACCTCACGCCTTCAAGGATTGAAAAGACCTGGGAGAAATTACATCCAGAGAAATTCAGTCATGTAGAGTATTCAGCTAAGCCAGAGAAAGAGAGTAAGGATTATCGATCCTCCAAACCTACCTCACTCAATTATCCAAAAGAGAATCCTGTCATGTGTCACCACGATATTGAAGTAGGGGGCCAAAACTATTCCGTTGACATCCCTAAGGAGATTGACAATATTTTGCAGAATGAGGTGAAGATGCCAGAGAACTTCCTCTGGTCAACTGTTGAAGATGTGCAGCACACAGCAATGCTCCTGTTTGCTGGCTACATAAATGCTGCCATCGATTTAGCAGACTCCTGTGGCGGAGGAGCTGGCTCTCCTTCATCCGATTGGGGTAAAGGTGAAAACGAAGATGAAAAAGAATGGGCTCGTCGCTGTGCACAGATGGCGCGCAATATGCACAATCGCCCAATTAGAAGGTATCATAGATAAAAAGAAACGAATATGGCAAAAAAACAACCGAAATCATCCGGTCTTGATATAGAAGACGTGATGAATGACATTGATAACCAGGATGAACTGAAAAAAGAGTCTGAGGATTTGAGTAATCAACTACAAGAAATCCACTCTGCTATCACACAACAAAAGTACCTGTTAAAAGACATGCAGTTCATGACAGAATCATTAGAACAAATCAGCAAGAAGTTGGATCGAGGAGCAGAGATCAACAAAGAGATACTGGGCGATATTCAAACCACTATTTCTAATACGCACAACGTTCAATTTACCGCCACACTTGACGATGATTCTGTTTCCGCTATTAATAATGCCTATAACTCATTTCTGAATAATCAGGAGAAAGCACTTAACGAGATGGAAAGAGATCTGCGTACCCACATGTCCACTTTCCATTATGACCTTTGCAAAGCTCTAAACAGCAAGGGCTTTTGGTGTTCCCAAAAGGCATTTAAGTGGTTGGCAGGCATCTTCTTTGCTTCAGTCAGTATAATCATTGCTGAGATTACCTTGTGGATAGCTATTTCATTCGGGAAATGATTCCAAATGAGTATGCGAATTGTAGATTATCACCTTCAAACGGTTAAAATTGATTTAAATTACACCTTATTATAATATGATAACGGAATTATTTCGTATCTTTGCAAATGCATTGTGGCTGCTGCCAATGTTGTAGTGACGAATGGGTGGCGTAATAGGCTGCAATAGCAAGAACTTATTGGCAAGTAGAGTAGTATCTACTATCTGAAGAGGTTCCAACTGCAAAGTCCTGGAAAAACTTTATTGGAACGAGCCTTGGAGGAAGTTAGGTACGCCGTAATAGGCGTACCCTTTCTCTGTATTTCGTTCCAAGCCTCATTTCCAGGACAGGCGCAGTAAGGAAGTACTATAAGAGGAGGGTACGTTCTTTTTTGCCTATTACGGAACTTAGAATATGAGCATTAGTAAAGTAAAAAAGTATACGTTTTCTGGGCATGAGTCGTTCCCTTGTAAGTCGCTTTGGCTGAAGAAGGGGTATGATTTTGTTGTGGCTGGAAATGACTTCAATAGTCCTGAAGCTGTGATTGGACTGGGTGTTGGCAAGAATATGGTTGCCTCCATTCGCTTTTGGCTGAAGGCTTTTTGTATTACAGAGAATGACAAGATAACGTTGCTTGGTAATTATCTCTTTGATGAAAGCAAAGGCAAGGATAAGTATCTGGAAGATATTGCGACCTTGTGGTTGCTCCACTTCAATCTTGTATTTTCCGAGGAAGCTACACTTTACAAGATGTTCTTTTGTGGTGTTCAGCGCGAACGCACCCATTTTGAACGTGAGCAAGTGTTGACATACGTGAAACTAAGAATGGTGGAAGCTAACAAGATGACGCTGTTCAATGCCAATACTGTGAAGAAGGATATTGGCGTACTCTTGCAGAACTACGCATTACCTCGCAAAGCACAATCCAATGAGGACTTTTCATCATTGCTGATTGATCTTGACTTGATTCGCCAGAGTTCAGAGGGCAAAGGCTACTACTTCAATGTTGATGGCAAGCGCAAGGTGACGAAAGAAATCTTCCTGTATGGCCTACTGAAACTGAAAGAGCAGGAAGGTGACAATACCATTTCTTTCGATACCATTCAGGAGAAAGTCGGGCTGGTGTTCTGTATGCAGGACTTCGAGACCATAGAGATGCTAAAGCTGTTGGCCAGCGATTATAGCCAGTATTTCGCTTATAGCGATGTGGCTGGTATCAAACAGATTCAGTTCACCAAGGACTTGGATGTTAAACAGGTTTTAGACGATTATTATGGCACGGACATTTAGTTTATCCGCAAATATTGAGAATGGTTTTGCTGAGGGAACGCAGTACCTCGTAACACCTAATGCACAGAATGCGATTCATAACATTGTGAACGATTTCCGTACTGGCATTCATTCTTTTACTATCATTGGATCATACGGCACAGGTAAGTCGAGTTTCCTACTAGCTTTGGAGATTGACCTGAAAAACACTGGCAAACAGAAATATCTGCTGGATTCCAAGAATCTTTCTGATGCCAAGTCGTTTGAGATTATGAACATCGTGGGCGATTATGCTGAAATGTCAACGCTGCTAAGCAAGGCACTGAATGTGGAGGGCAATACCACCAGCATTCTTGATAGCCTGAAAAACTATTATACTCAATGCCAGAAGAAAGGTAAATTCCTGCTGATAGTGGTTGATGAGTTTGGTAAGGTGCTGGAACATGCTGCCAAGAACAACCCAGAGAAGGAACTGTATTTCTTGCAAAAGCTGTCAGAGTTGGTAAATGTTCCTACTCGCCAAATCATGTTGCTTACAACGCTTCATCAAAACTTTGGTGCTTACGCTAAAGGTCTTACAGAAGAGCAAGCAAACGAGTGGACCAAGGTGAAGGGTTGCTTCAAGGAGATTACCTTTGTGGAGCCAGTAGAGCAGTTGCTTTATCTTGCTTCTGCCCAATTGCAGGCAAACAATGAGTTCAAGCCTGTTAATAACATCACGACCCTTTATGAGTTGGCCAAAGAAACACGCTATGTATCAAAGGACTTCCCACTTGATACTGCCGTCCAACTATATCCATTGGATCTCTTTTCTGCCTACACTATCACCACAGCCATTCAGCGATATGGCCAGAATGAGCGTTCACTTTTCACCTTCTTGGCAGCTAAAGGTACTAACTCTATTTCTGAGTTTGAACCAGCAGAGCATCTGACATACAACTTGCAGAAGGTCTATGACTATGTGCTTTACAATTTCTATTCCTATCTAAAAGATGCCAATGCCGACTCAATGAGCTGGAGCACCATTCAGGTGTCTATAGAACGCGTGGAAGGCCAGGACTGGAGTAATGAAGAGGAAATGCTACAGGCTGTACAGTTGGTGAAAGCCATTGGTCTGCTGAACCTCTTTGGTACAGCAGGATTCAAACTCACAGAAAGAAACCTGACGGACTATGCTCGTGAGGCAATGGCGATAGATAATGCCAAAGAAATCATCCAGAAACTAACAGCCAAGAAAATCATACGATATGCGGCTTATAAGGAACGTTTGATGCTGTTTGAGGGAACTGACGTTGACCTCGAAGCAGAAATTCGAGAGGCAGGCATGATGGTATCACGTCCTGTCACCTTCGTTGATGAACTGAACGTATTCTTCAATCGCAGAATTTCTCCAGTCAAGGCCCACTTCTACCAGAAAGGTACACCACGATTCTTTGATTACATGATTCGTGAAGAACCTATAGATGTAGTACCTACTGGCGATACAGACGGCTACATAGAACTGATATTCTCTACGCATAAAAAAGCATTGGAAGAAATCAAGAAGTTCAGCGCAGAAACAGACCACGCTCTGATATTTGCATACTTCACCAACACGGAAGACATCATTGACCACCTCTATAACATTAAGAAGTACATGTATCTGTTGGAACGTGTACTTGATAAGAACGACAGGGTGGCTGTAACTGAAATCCAGAAGTTGAAGGAGTATGAAGAGACCTTGCTCAACAAGGCCATCAGCGACAACCTTTTCTCGTACAAGAATCGGGTTGTTTGGGTATTTGCAGGCAAAGAGCAGAAGGTGGAATCTCATCGTGACTTCAACCAATTGTTGTCGAGAGTCTGCAATGAGGTCTATAGCAAGACTCCAGTGATGAACAACGAACTATTCAATAAACATAAACTCAGTGGTACGATAACGGCTGCTCGTAAGAGTTATCTGACCTATCTGACAGAACACTATTTTGAGAATGGAATGGGCTTCCCAGAAGACAAGTTCCCACCTGAGAAGACCATCTATTCATCGTTGCTGTTGAATACTGGTCTGCATCAGAATGGAGATTTCGCAGATGCGCCTACCAACAAGGGCTTCATGCCGTTGTGGAATGCCTGTGAAGAGTTCCTGAATAGTTCGGAGAACAAGGCAAGGAAGATTTCAGAGCTAATAAAGATACTGTCTGCGCAGCCCTATAAGATAAAGCAAGGATTCCTGGAGTTCTGGATTCCTACTTATCTCTTCATCAAGCGTCAGGACTTTGCTCTCTATGATGCATCAAAGGGCGCATTTATGCCTAATGTGAATATGGAGTTCTTCGATTTGCTCCAGAAGCATCCAGGCGATTTTGAAATCAAGAAGTTCGCTGTTGATGGCGTGAAGTTGGGTTTCTTCAACCAGTATCGCCGTTTCATCAATCTGGGCGATGAGTTCACTATCACCAATGCCAGTTTCATTGAGACTATCAAACCATTCCTCAGTTTCTATGTACGGCTGGATGAATACACCAAACATACTCGCAAGTTTGATCACGAGTCAACAATGAGATTCCGCGATGTGCTGGCCAAGGCTAAAGACCCTGAGAAGGCATTCTTCGAGGACTTACCTGAAGCTCTTGGTTTCACACAGGAGAAACTGAAACAGGAAGAGTTTATCAATGAGTATGGTAAGATCATTCAGCGAGCTATCAGGGAATTGAGATCTTGTTACTCTCAGCTGATTGATCGCATCGAGGCGCGTCTGGTAGAAGAGTTTGGCTTGCAGAGCTATGATTACTCAGAATATATCGTTGAAGTGCGTGAGCGACTGGCCCATGTGAAAGACTATCTGCTAACAGGCAAACAGCGTGAGTTCTACCACCATATGATGACAGAATACGATAATCGCACCCAGTGGTACCAATCAATCTGCTACACCATCCTTGAGCAGCGTCTTGATGCATTGAGAGATGAGCAAGAAGATAAGTTGGCTGATGACTTGGTGTACCTGTTCAGAGAATGTGAGAAGTATTCTGATATTTCCCAAAAGGTGGGTGACTCAGATAAGAACGAAGCATATTCCTTCGATATGGTAACCAACAAGGGAACCAACTTAAGGACACAGACATACGTGTTGCCAGAGAAAGATAAGTCCAAAGCTTATGACCTTGAAAAGAAAATCAGCAAACTGCTCTCTGGTGACAACAACATCGACGTTTGCACTCTGCTGTCGATACTCAATAAGAAGATGAATAAATGACAAAGGTAAGACATATATTAGGCATATCAGGCGGTAAGGACAGCGCAGCCCTCGCCATCTATCTGAAGAAGACGTACCCATCGTTGAAGATTGAGTACTACAATTCAGATACAGGTTGCGAGCTGGCAGAAACAGAAACGCTGATCAATCGCTTGGAGGCCTACTTGGGTAAGATAGAACGACTCAGAGCTGCTGAAGGTAGTCCAGAGCCAACTCCTTTCCATCACTTCCTGAAAGCGATGGGTGGTTTCCTGCCTTCGCCACAGGCCCGTTGGTGTACCAAGAAGATGAAGCTCGACAAGTTTGAGGAATATGTGGGCGATGATTATGCTGTGTCATACGTTGGCATTCGTGGCGACGAGGACAGAGACGGCTATATTTCATCGAAGCCCAACATCCAGGCCATCTTCCCATTCCGCAAGAACATCTGGAGTATCGATGTCATCAACAAGTTCCTGCACAATGAGAACTTGGAGCAGATAGCAGAAATCTACGAGCGACTTTGTCCTGAGGGATTCCTTCGCGATGAGATCCTGGAAACGGTTAGGAAGCCTATCACCAAGCAGTTCTACTACTCGAAAAAGATGAATGCGTTGTTGGATTATGACATCAAACTTTTCAATCATGCTGTGTTCGAGTTCCTGAAAACGACAGACTATCCAGTGGGTAAGCTCGATGACTTCCCACTGCTTGACAATACAGACATTTTGGTGAAAGACGACATTTTCCGTCTGCTGAGGGAAAGTGGTGTGGGTGTGCCAGCCTACTACGAGGAAATTCCTTTCGAAGTGGATGGCGAGAAGGGCACCTATTGCCGCAGTCGTTCTGGTTGCTACTTCTGTTTCTTCCAACAGAAGATAGAATGGATTTGGCTCTATGAGCAGCATCCTGATCTCTTTAAAAAAGCGATGGAGTTTGAAAAAGACGGTTATACGTGGAATCAAAATGAGAGTCTTGCAGACCTCATTAAGCCAGAGCGCATACGCCAGATAAAACTCGACATCATCCGTCGCCAGAAAGAAAGCCTAGCCAACAACAAGGGAACCACCCTCGCTGAAATCCTTGGCGATGATATCATGTGTACGAATTGCTTTATATAAACGCTTATGCTGTACGAGGTAGATTGGGCAGAAGATGGAACGTATGTACCAGGAGAAGAATACTCACCAGAACGCTTCTTCGATGATGGGCTGAAAAATAGCACAGAGTTTGATTTAAAACTGGGCTATTTCAGTTCTGCTGCAATTAGTGTGCTGGCAGAAGGCTTTGCTACGTTTATCTCACGAGGTGGCTATATGCGACTCATCATCAACCATATTGTTTCGAAGAAGGACAAGGAAGCAATAACAAATGGCGTGATGGGGAATGTCATTGATTGTTCTGACCTCTCAAATTTCCAGTATCTCAAGACAACGTTCAATGAGTATCAAGAGCAGTTCTTCCGTTGTCTGGCCTATATGATATCACAGAAACGTATCGACATCAGAATTATCAAACCAAGAGGACAAAAGGGAATTGCGCATACGAAATCAGGTCAGTTCAGAGATGGCGATAGCATAACAGCTTTTACTGGTTCTGCCAATTTTACAATCAGTGGACTTTTCAATAATATCGAGGAGATTAAGATAGACAGAAGTGATTCTGTTGACAGAATGGTGCAGAAGAGAATCGAAAAGCAAAGAAAAGATTTTGATGCCATTATGTCTGGGGATAAGAAAGGAATAGATTATCTCTCACCCAAAGATTTGGTAGAAGCGATAAGCACTAATTATGGTGATTCTGATATTGAAGAACTTCTTGATGTCGAAAAGAAACTGAGAGAAGTGAAAAAGCAGCATGACATTGTCGCTATTTCTGTACATGAGGACATAGTGCCCTCTATACCAAAGTTTCCATACGACAAACCACGAGAGTACCAGCAACTTGCTTTTGAGAATTGGAAGAACAATAATCAGCAAGGTTTATTTGCAATGGCAACAGGTACAGGTAAAACCATTACCTCGCTGAACTGTCTGCTCGAGATATACAACAGAAACGGCTATTATAAAGCAATCATTCTCGTTCCAACGATTACCCTAGTGAACCAATGGGAAAAGGAATGTTGGAAATTCAATTTTGGGAATATCATCAAAGTGTATTCCAAAAACACTGAATGGCGTTCAAAGATTGAATTGTTGATGATGACAGAGAAATATCGAAAGCCAAGTGAGCCAACTCAAAACTTTATCATTATTTCTACATACGCCTCCTTTGCTAGAGAGAATGTCTTTTCAATTCTGAATAGTTTTGAGAGAACTAAGGTATTACTTATTGCAGATGAGGCACACAATATGGGTTCACCCTCCATATTGAAACGTCTTGGGACGATAAATTATCTGCGCCGTATAGGTCTCTCTGCAACACCTGAACGCCAATTTGATGATAATACGAACAAGAAACTGTACAGATTCTTTGGTGCAGAAGAAAAGTTTACTTTTGAATATTCGATGGAAGAAGCCATCAAGAAGGGCGTCCTTTGCAAATACTATTATTATCCGCATCTGGTTAAGTTGACGGATGAAGAAATGGCCAATTATATCGAATTGTCTGAGAAGATATCGAAATACTTCAATTATAACTCAGGGTTGTTCGATAAGAAAGACGAGATTCTGATGGGCCTTCTGTTGGCACGAAAACGCATCATTCATAAGGCCGCAAATAAACTTGGTGCTTTCAAGAAGATAATTGAAGAGCGTTATGAGAGAAACGGTAATCTGAAGTATTCGCTTATTTACGTGCCAGAAGGTAACAAGCCTGATTATTTCTCTGATTCTGATATTTTTGACAAGAGCGAGCAGGTGGCAGATGACCTTGTATCAGATCACCTGATAGATGTCTATACTGAAGCCGTCATGAAGATAGACAAATATATAACGGTAAGGAAATTCGTTTCTGGGCAGAAGGACAGAGATGCAATACTTGCAGACTTCGCCAAGGGTAGACTTCAAGTACTTACCTCCATGAAATGCTTGGACGAAGGTGTTGATGTGCCAAGAAGTGAGCTGGCAATTTTCTGTGCCAGTACAGGAAATCCTCGCCAATTCATCCAGCGCCGTGGACGTGTTTTAAGGACGCATCCAGACAAGTACATGGCTGAAATACACGACTTGGTTGTGGCTCCAGAAGTCAGTACCACCTCATCAAGTTATAAAATGGAACAATCGCTATTAAAGGGCGAACTAATGAGAGTTAAGAACTTTTCCATGTTATCAGAAAATCCTTCTTATTCACAAATGGAGCTCAAATCTGTCATGGAGCATTATGGATTGAACATGTATAATAATGATCATATCGTATGACACAGAAAGACAAAATGCTGCGGATGGTCTTAGACGACCCTAAGCTGCGAGAAACTTATGACTATGCACCTGATGACTACGAAAGCATTTATGATGCTTTGAACTCTAACAATGCCATCGTTGTTGCTGTTGCAAAGATTATCAAAGAACTGAATGGTTCTGATGATCCTTCTGAGCAAAAACGTGTTTACAAGACCATCTTTACCTACCTAAACAATAACTTGCTGGTATGATTATAAAGAACATAACTATCGAGAACTTCCGTAGCTATTATCGCGAGAATTCCATTGACGTAGGTAATGGCTTGACACTGATTATTGGTGCAAATGGTGATGGTAAAACAACTTTCTATGAAGCATTGGAATGGTTGTTTGACACCGTAGGCAATATGCCCAAGGTGGATACCAAATATATATCCAAGAAAAGAAGCTCAGAACTGATTGAAACAGATTCTGCCTATGTGCGCGTGTCTATGACTTATGTGAACGATGGCAATGAGCGAACAGTACAAAAGTCCTTCAAATTCACAAAGAGTCTGAGTGGTGAAATATCTACATCAAACTTTTCTCATGAGTTATTCATCCAGAATGGTGTAGAGAAAGATGTAAAAGAAGGTGAGCAGGCTATTAAGATGTTCGACAGGGACTTTGCGTCTTCCATTCGTAAGTATTGTCTGTTTAAAGGCGAACACGAACTAAATATCTTCAACAAAGAAGAGGCTATGAGTTACCTCGTGGAGACTTTTAGCCAGATTAGGGACTTTGACCCTTATCTGAAGTTTATGGGCGAAGCCAAGAAAATGGCTGAACTTGCCACAGACAATGCAATTAAAGCAGATAAGAAAAATACTACTGCTGCACAAAATCTTCGAAACAAGATAATTGAAGAAGAGAAGCAAATAGGCAATTTCCAATCTGAGTTAAAGCAGAAGTTGACAGATGCAGTAAACTTTCAGACACTTTTGGAAGACTTGGAAAAGAACAAAGAAGCTTCAAAGGATTTAGTAGATTTAAATGGTAGGTTGGAGAACTTGAAACTAACCAAAGATCAAATACAAAGAAGTATCAATGAGAACTATACATTCCGTCTCCTTGATGAAATGTGGATTTTGATGGGCTTTGAGCCGATTGCACAAGAGTATCGTGAATTTGTTGGCAAGCTTGACCAGGAACAGAGGCGTCAACAAAGTAAGTTTGATCAAGAGGTAGGCAAGAAGAAAATAGTTGCGCAAATACAAAAGGAACTTAACGAAGGAAAGGTGCCACTTGCTATCAATGTGCCAGATGAAAATACCATGCGCGAGATGATTGACGACGAATATTGTAAGGTATGTAACCGTCCAGCACCTAAAGGCTCTGACCCATACAATTTTATGAAAGCACGTCTTGAACAATTCCTAGCATCTCAAAAAGAGGATGAAGAGGAAGAAGTTGTTCCATTATTTAAAACAGCCTTCATTAAAGAGCTGTTAGACAGATATTCTATCCTGCATAACAATATGGGGTTCTTGACGAAACTAGATGGATACATTGATAAGGCCATTCGTGACAATTTAAAGAAGCACGAAGAGGTAGAAAAGTACACTTCCAATATTGACAAGGATGAGGAGCGCAAGAAACAGATACTGGCTCAGACTGAAGGTTTGACAGAAGAGCAGCTAATATCTGCTTATCAAAACATATCAGAATGGTGGAAAGGCAGAGTTGATGCAGAACGTCAATCTGAAATTCTTAAGACTAAGATTGCCAACCATCAGGCAAAATTGGAAGAATATCAGGAAGAGTATTCCAAAATATCAGAAGAATCATCAGCAGCCATGTATGGCAGAAGTAGCCAGGCTATAAGACGAATCCTTGATGCCTTTACTGGTGCAAAGCGTCGAAACAAGCGTGAGTTTCTCAACCAACTGGAAGCCGCTGCTAACGAATATCTTGCATTACTGAATAAGGGTGATTTCAGAGGTTATGCACAAATCGTAGAGAAGCAGGATAATAGCGCAGAAATAATTTTGATTGATACGGATGGTACGCGAATCTACAATCCAAACACGGCGTTGAAAACCACCATGTATATGTCTCTCTTATTTGCTGTTGCTAAGCTGACCACAATTAAGCATGAGAATGACTATCCTCTGATATTCGATGCACCAACATCGTCATTCACGGCAGCAAAAGAGAGCGATTTCTTTGGAGTAATTGCTGGTATCAATAAGCAGACTATTATTGTCACTAAGAGTTTCTTAATAGAAGATGCTGATGGCAATTCAAAATTAGATAAGGAACGTCTGAAGGAGATTGACGCAAAGAAGTATCGTATTGAGAAAAAACGTCCATTTGATGAAAAGGATCTCTCGACAATTCAAACAACTGTAGAATCTATTTAAAACGACAAGGTATGGCACTTAACGATAATAAATTCAATCAGGATGCTTTCACACGCATCTTTGACGTGTGGGCAAGAAAGACTCCGTCATACGAAAAGCATTATGAGCAGGAAGTCATAAAGGTTATATCTGATTTTGGAAAGGGAACAAATGAAGCATCTGATGCTAAGGGTAAAATCCTTGGTGCAGGATACGAACCTCTTATTATGGCCTTCTTTATTGGCTTGTATAGCAATAAGAAGATACCATTTGACCAATATGCCGATATAAAGGATCTGGGACAGCCCATTCAGTTCTGGGGAAACTTGGACTCAAAGAAAGGACGTAGAGCTTATCCCAGATTAAAAGAGTATATCTTCGTTGCTCTTGTAGCAAGGACACCAGAGATTGACTGGATTGCATTAGATAAGGGGAAATGGACTATCAATGAAACCGTCGCTTTGTTGATGTCGACGATGGAAGAGTACATCAATTATGGACTGGCGATTATCGCAGACAAATTGAAAGAAGATGAAAGTTATTTCTACAACAAGAATTCCTTCATCGATATTTTCAAGGAATTGACTCATCCAATAGTAGAATCAGAGAAGGTGGTTTCTGAAGATATACCAGAATCCTTGTGATATGAAAAGTGGCAAATTCACAACAGAGTTTGTCACTTTTTCTTTGTTTATATACTTACATATCATTTTTTTCGTATCTTTGCCCTCGCAAACCAATAGCAAAGGACTATGAACAGAATGATTCAATTCTTCAGTTACGAGCAGTGCTACCAGCATTACACTAAGCGGATAATGAATATCAGGCAAGCAAAGATACATGGTGAGACTATTGTGGCGAAGCCTGTGCTGCTAGTGGCCATCATTGATGGCATTGATGCAAATGTGTTCAGGAATAACCAATTCACTATTAATGACTGGCTTGAAGGGCGATACAATATGCTAATGTCGCAATATGCCAAGAATTCGCAGTTTGACGATAAGACTACTATTGACAAGCCTTCCTGGCATTTGGAAACTGATGGATTCTGGCACCTCAGCTATCAGGGTGAACGACTTAGTAAAGGTCATACACCATCGAAAGCCTGGTTGAAAGAGAATGTGGATTATGCTTATTTCGATGAACCTCTGTGGATATTGCTTCAGAACAAAGTGTGGCGCACGAAACTACGTGACTATATCATTGAGCATAAGTTGACAGATGATTTCTGGAATGGTAAGATGGCAGTTGAAGGATTTGGCATACTTGCGGCAATATTGTTGGCGGCATAAGAGTATAAACAAAAATATATGCAATCCCCCCTCCAAGAGCAGACGAAAGTGGGAATTTCTGATATTGAGATTGGCTTTCAACTAATAATTACTAATCTATTGTCTGTCATGTCGTAGCTAACGGGACGGGCGAAGCTGATAGCCCTACCATCAAAGACGGCTGAGACATCAATGCCACGACGTTGGAACTCGTCAAGGAGTGCCTGGTCGTGGTAGGCTCTCATAGAGGACCAGCCTCGGCTTTGCACCTGGGCGTTGAAAACTGTGACTAGCTCGGGAATCTGCATGTCTGCGAATTGCAGAGCGAATTTAATGTAATAAATGTTTTGTTGCATAACTTGGAATGATTTTGAAGTGAATACTATTGCTTCCGCATCGTACCTTGGCCACCGTGGTTTCCAAAACTCGGTTGGCGAGTCCATCCGAAGATGACTGCTCTTGATGCTTCGGGTGCAAAGGTACAAAGAATAATGAAAGAATAATAGAAATCGATGCCAATTCTTCTGAATATGCAAAAAAAATGCAGAAAAGTTTGGCAGATTGTAAAAAAGTGTGTAATTTTGCCGCCGTTTTTCAAAATTATGTAAATTAAGCAATGCTGCAACAAAGAATGAACATATCAACACTATTACCGCTCCAGAGCAAAGAAAGCTTTGGAGGCTTCTGCTATGTTCATACGACAAACTCGATGAGTATTGCAGCACGTGACTGGTACACGAATACTTTCCAACGAACATCATCAGATAGAGAGTCTGACCGGACGGCATAGATGCAGCC
>Ga0247611_10005211_pt1 | contig 17384 bp, 14 predicted proteins | sample 177DNAGHGhighgp2_FD_192422 | JGI IMG/M metagenome (GOLD analysis project Ga0247611, IMG submission 192422) | Sheep rumen microbial communities from Palmerston North, Manawatu-Wanganui, New Zealand - 1770 DNA GHGhigh gp2 | ecosystem: Host-associated > Mammals > Digestive system > Stomach > Rumen... | reverse complement strand
CTTTATCTTTGAATAACAACGCATCGACATTCTGTGCACATGAATACCTTTTGTCAAGCAAATTCAGGTAATAAGGAATCCCGCCCAAAATCATATAGCATTCTGTTATATCAAACCTAGACCACTCTATTCCTTTATTTTTCAACAGCATTTCTGTTTCTTTCAGGTTGAATGGTTTTAAATAGATCCTGCACGACTGCCGGTTGAACAGGCCTCCTTTATTCCCGGATAGTTTATCTGTCATCCATGATGTGGCAGAGCCGCAAACTATCAATACCAGATCATCGATCGTAGATGCCCAGTCATTCCAAAACCATTCAAAAACAGGAAGAAAATCCGAACGTGCGGTATCAAGCCAAGGCATCTCGTCAAAAAACACCACTTTTTTCTCCCCGGAAGGCAAGGATTCTATATAGTCCCTTAAATATCTGAATGCTTCCCGCCAATTCGATGGAACATCATAATCTTTTCCTGTTTTTCTCATCAGTTCCTCGCGAAATCCTTCGAGTTGAAATCTGCTTGTCTTTTTATATGCTCCAGTGATCTTAAAGGCAAAATTATTATCAAAATACTCGTTTATAAGAAAGGTTTTTCCAACTCTTCTTCTACCGTATACTATAATAAGCTGAGAAGAATCTCTTTCCATACATTGATCGAGTTGAGATATTTCATCACATCTTCCGATTATTTTGCTTCTCATAGTACCACACTCCTGTATTACTTCCGTCTTTTTCTGCATTTATTATACACATAAAGACAGGTATTATCAATATACTTTGTCTTTATCTCAATTTTTTATATAGATAAAGACACATTTAGCCATTACTAATATTCAATGCATTGTTTACAATATAAAACCCCAGGATGATCAATCGCATAACTGAGATCCTGAGGAAAAATATATAGGTTTTATTCACTATTCGCCGGCGACTACCACTTTCATAAAATACAATATATTGTATCCGACATCAGATATTTGACCACAATATATATAACTATTATCACGATTATTTTCTTTTCCAATAGTTTTTTTACTCGAAATCATATCAGTACTGTTCTTCTGAGTGTACAAATTTTGTTTTACGCTTTTTCTGATACAATTCCGGGTCATGTGTCATGCTTATCTTCGGTATAAATCTTCTGCATTTTTTCGCGTTATATACTCCTGTGCACTGATCATTTGCAGATCTTTGACAATTCGAACAACTTTTATCTTCTATCAAATAAACTTTTCCGAGATACGCTTCATTTTGATGAGAACAGATTGTCCAGGATCACCGAACTTATGTACCGCGATCCCGACAGATTCGTCGAAGAAAAATCTGCTACTTGCTATACCTGCAGGAGAGACTATGCCACAGAACTTAATGTGGCTTTTGCTAAAGATCCTGATAAGATGACCTATATACAGTACCTTATGGGCCACAAGATCGAAGGTCAACGCTTTAAACGAAATGACCTTACTGATGAATACTATCTCCACAAAATGAAGGAACTATTGGAGAAGTCCCACCGAGTTAATGGCTTTTTGTAACCGTTTATTATCTGCTTTCTTTTCTGTGTTCAAAGTTTGGCTATATTCCATACTTCGAAAGATCGACCCTTCCGTTTATTACATCTAGATAAACTAGACAATGCACTCACTGTTTTAAACATCCGAATAAACTTGTCGATTTTGGATCATTCAAACAATCTTTGATATTACTGCCACACTGATTCTATGTCTTATTAGGGCGTTCCTATAAAAATAGCTAAGTGTTTTGACTGCGTTATCCTTCAGAATTTTGTACAAGAAACAAAGGGTTTTCGTTTATGGGAAATAATCGGAGAAAAACATAGTGGAGGACTTTGTAGTTATCGCGATAAAAGATTGTTCAATGTGTATTCCGCATTGGCAGATGAAATAGATAAAGAAATAACAAGGCGTGCGCAATGGCAAAACACGGATCAATCACAACGAGAAATAGATATTCAAAACACAGAAAAGAGCATAAGACGTATAAACATAGCTGGAAGACTTATTTGAAAAAGAAATATTTCGGGAAAGGTGGCCTGAATATAGGTCTTCTTGCGATTACGATGATATTGGGGAATATATCGAAAAGCCCCGTGTTAGTGCGCCTGAAATCGGTGATTCACAAGATCGGAGGTTGCAGTATGTTGAATATGAACTAGGTGTTGATGTAATAAGACCTATTGATAGGTTAGAGTATTATAGTACGCCATTATATGTGGATTATCTAAATAACGAGAAGACGGTCTTTCGGTTAAGGAATATAATCAACGAGATCGTTACGCGCATGAACTACGATTACATTTTAATAGATGCCGGAGGACATTGGACGGGTTTGACAATAAATGCTCTAGCAGCCGCATCTGCAGGAATAGTTGTCGTAATGGATAAAAGTGAAAGATGTTACAATGCTGCAGAACTATTTATCCCGAAGATAACGGACCTTCAAAGACATTTTCACAATTATTACAAGAAGAACAAGGAGAAAGGGATAGTGATTTTACCGAAAGAATATATATTATAAACAATCTATCCATCTTGAGGATGTAGAATAAAATAAAACTACGCTTCGTTTTACCTGGTTTATAAGTTTATTTAATACTGGTCTGTCATTTGTATTACCATTATACGTTTCTTCTAGTATAACTGCGTTTGGATAGCAATTCTGCTAACGGTCAGCTAAAAGGTATTATAATATATTTACCCTCCGTCATGTTATAAAGAGAAAGAGCTGAAGCCGAATTGTTCATCCCCCACATCTCACTTGCCAATTTATACGATACACCTGTCTCTTTTTTTAGGTCTAACTCGTATAAAGTCTGTGTTGATGTCAGCACATACAGTATGTTATCCTTTAAGAACATCGAGAAGACGTTTATATCGCAATTATTCACAGATATCTTTTTAGGAATTAGATCTCCTGATGGTCCGTCATATGATCCTGTGAAAATACTGTTCAGATCTACATAATAAAGGTCTGCAGACTCCTCATAGCCGTTTGTGAATACCAAATAGTTTCCACTCATCATAACTCTCGCAGGCAAAACCCAGTCAGGCACATCAAACCCAGCTATGCCTGTATTGATATTCGCGCTAATCTCCGCAGGCACAAAATAAATATATCTCGAATTATCGTTTTCCTTTATAAATGCAGAGATACCATTCCAATAGGCAGGGTTCTCATATTGTGAAAAACTGCTAAGACGGTCTGCCCCTCGTATGAATGAACCAAAAGTAGGATTATATAACTCAAACCATATATCATCACTGGAAAAAAACATTAAAGGCAATACCCCGCATCCCCCCAAGGCTGTAACATAATACCCTGCAGGGAATCTTTTTATTTCTTCTCTTTTACCGCCCTCAAATTTGTAAATAATCGTAGTCTGATCATCTTGATCTCTTATCAAGGCATATAGAACATCGCCTACCATAACTCCTCGCTGGACTACGCCTTTGAAAGAATCGTCCTTATAGACAACACCAAAATCATCTTCTCCCGTTTCTTTGTATAATATTACATATTCGTCCTCTGATTGTCCTGATGAGCTGATATGCGTCAGTACAGCATACACACCTCCTATTTCGTTAGCGGGTATGACGTAACTCATATAATCTTTATGTATGTCGGGAAGATACTGCACGTCCAATATTTCATTGCTGTCTCTTACATTAAAAACTACATCAATTGTTTCTGAGTTTCTGTTACTTCTGCCAACGAAAGTAATAAATAGAAAAATACTTGCTATCATAATGATGATAATTGCAATCATTTGAGATCTTTTCTTACCCATTTTGGTATCTCCCTTAATGATAGCATATTAAGCATCTCCCGCTAACTGCGTGAATAGAATTGTATGCAGCTGTATCCGAGACTACATGAACTCCGTAAAATGATGGATTGTTTATACCATCATACAAAGTCATAGTACTATTCGGTCCGTTAAACCTCTGGATCGGTATAAAATGATAATATGTATTTCCATTATAATAGCCAAGATAGCTCGTAACAGAATGCAATATAGGAATCCTGCTATAGATAAGACTTGTCTGGACATAACTGCGAAATGTGTTTAACGACCAATTAGTTGCATAAGGCATATCGTATTTGTAATATGGAAGATAATCATTAAGTCCCTGATATAAGTCTTCAACCCATGTTTCATCGTGATCAAAAGTATGCATTTGAAGAGCTAAATTGTAAACTTTCCAATAATCAGATGATCCTGTGACCTGATCATAATATCCACAGCCCTTCAATGCCATTAATGCACTGGCAGGGCCACAGGTAATACCATCAATTTGTTGAATCAATGATGTCGAAACTGAATTGTCGTAGAACACCTCAGACCTTAGCCCTGCATCATTGAGTTCATGTAATCTATCCAATTCTCTATGAAGAAAATTCATTGCTTCTACAGGATCGTTTCTATAAAATCTGCTAAATTCATCATTTTCAAGATACTCTTCGCGCAGTGAGTCTATATCTCTCGTGCAGATTACTTCATCTGCCTCAGACACAGGTACGTAGATCATCACAATAAAACCGATCAACAATAATACAAACATTTTTTTCATACTAGTTTTACACCTCTTCCGAAAACACACTTTTCTCATAATTATTTCTCAAAATATAGTTTTTATGCTTCATATCTATATAACTTCTCTGTCGTGCTCCTTTCTGTAAGAATAATGCCACTTATAATCATATTATAACTTCCTTTACATAAAGTCAAAATATTGTACAATTATATAGAATATCATAATGATATAAAGTGTAACATTATCAATACGTAACAGCTCAGAACACATGAACGTAAGAACACAAAAGCGTAAAAAAACGGAAATAATGATTAAAAACTCATTCTTCTATTTATGTCAAAAAGATCCCATTAAAAAAATCTCTATCAAGCAGATTTGTGACGATACAGGTATCACCAGAACAACTTTTTATCGTCATTTCGACAGCATTAATCAAATATGCATTCTGCGCTGACCATCGGTCGCTATATAACTATTATCACGATTATTTTCTTTTCCAATAGTTTTTTTACTCGAAATCATATCAGTACTGTTCTTCTGAGTGTACAAATTTTGTTTTACGTTTTTTCTGATACAATTCCGGGTCATGTGTCATGCTTATCTTCGGTATAAATCTTCTGCATTTTTTCGCGTTATATCCTCCTGCGCACTGATCATTTGCAGATCTTTGACAATTCGAACAGCTTTTATCTTCTATCAAATAATTGTCAGTTATTACTTCCTTCGAAGGACTATATTTTATAACTGCTACTCCTTCACTTTTGGGGTAAGAGGCTCCTACTCTTTGATCATTTTTATTACCTAAACTGTCTAATTTTCTTATCGACGAGATTTTTTCCTCAACAGATAGCTGTGCTCCTTTTATAAAGACTTGACGTGCCTCTAGTACTGCAATGGAATAATTGTTCCCGGTCTAAAGCGCACATTAAGAATCATAGTATCTTCATCAAAAGATACTAGTAATTCATAATTCATTTCTGTTCTCCTCTTTATAACTAATGTAGTGGAGGCAACAGCGTTACTACTATTGCCTCCATAAATAGCGTCTTTGTTAAGCAAGTTTATGACTTATTCATCTTTAGAATGGTTCTATATCCTCGAGTTCATCATTTATCGATGCTGCAAGCACATCATCCCCTACCTGCTCCATTAACGGCTTATATACACTGTTATTAAGCGCAAATAAGTTCCTTGATATCTCGCCCGGGTCCATATCTTTGTATGCCTTATCAAAAATGTACACCCTGCTGTCTATCATATCAAGTGCATGCAGTACAGCTGCCTCTGGAATTGCTGGCTCTGTTATAGCACCAAACTCTAAGCTTCCATGGTGAGATGCAATCATGTGCTCGAGCAGAGTCACTCTGTCGCAGTCACAGAGCAAGTATTCGCCCGGCCAATTCATAGCGGTTTCCTCGACCCACATCACGCCAATCAGAGCATGCCCAAGGAGCCTGCCGTCTGCGGAGTATTCGACATTTCCAATCCTAGAGGTCTTTAACTCTTGCAGTTTGCCAATATCGTGAAGTGCAGCTCCACATACAAGCAGTTCTCTATCAAGAGTCGGGTAGTTGATAGCAACATACATCGCCTGCTGCACCATAGCTGCGGTGTGCTGAAGCAGTCCTCCTATGACATTGTGGTGAATGGACTTACCTGCGGCAGAGTGCATGAATTTATCCTTTTCTGAGTTCAGGAGTCTAAGCGTCAAGTTAGATAAAGGTTCATAAGTTTTATCTCTTTCTGAAGGCGTATGACTGCACCTAATGTTGCATATGAGCTGGTTCCATGTCTTCTTGAAATCTATATCTGCTTTTATGATATAGTCATCCAAAGTGATGGCTGCAAAGTCGCTTGGGTATATATCATCCACCGTATAGCTTCTGTCTCCGTTATAGGTAGATGCTTTGATCGAAACCGTTACAACATTTTCTGTTTCAACTCCGTCACATTTGAGATCATTTAATGTTGTATCAAACTTTCTCGCAGTAATGATGCTATTGCCATCAGAAAGCTCAAGTTCCACAAATGGTTTCCTATTCTTTGCAGTCTTCTCGTTTATGCTAAGAAGAAGTGCTTCTCTAGCATAGGTCTTGTTTAGATCCATTTCTTTAAAGTTTGTTTTCCCTGTCATTTTTGTATCCCTTTCTATTTATCTAAATCGATTCCATATACCTTTGATCCATCCTTTGTTTTAAAGGACTTTAAGTGATTTATGATGCATTCCTCATTTGCCGGATCACAGAGGAACAGATTTACGGCTCTGAAGAGAGCATATTCGCTGATCCCTAAAGACTTGCACCATTCTTGAAGTTTAAAGTGGTCCTCCTCAGAAAATTCCACGAGCACGGTTTCGCATTTATCGGAATCGTCGTAGTTAAGAACTATGCTCTTGTAGGCTGCCTTTGTTATGAGCTCTATGACCTTCTCGCAATCTTTGTTAACCATTGCCTCTTTTTCATTCTCGAGTGGTATTGAGACTATTCTTGCGCTGTTTATTCCTGTGAGGTTTGACCTGCACACTGCAAGGTATATACCTTTTGCCAGTCTCTCAACCTTTATGATCTTGTATCCATATAATTCATTGCTCATTTTCTTCTTTCTCCTTAATCTGATTTAGTTTATTTGCCATTAAAGTCTGTACATCCGGAAATAGATGTGCATATCTGTAAGTGATCTCTACACTTTCGTGTCCGACTCTGTCTGCGATAGCGACTGCGCTGTACCCAAGATCGATCAGCAGGGATACATGGCTATGTCTAAAGTCGTGTATCCTGATAAAAGGAAGGCCTGCCTCCTTTGTGTAAGCCACATGTCTCTTTTTAAGAAGTGCCTGGTTTATGGGAAACATTCTGTCATCCGGGCTCATATCATATTGCCGCTGCAGATAATCACTTACTTCCTTAGCTAGGAAATCCGGCATCTGGACCTTTCTGACGCTTTTCTTGGTTTTAGGTTCAGAAATAATGTCCTGTTTTCTTTTTCTCATATACGTCTTGTTAACGCTTATCATTTTGTTTTCAAGATCTATATCTGCAGGTGTTAGGGCCAGCATTTCGCCACGCCTTAGACCGCACCAATACAGGATCTCAAAGCAGAGATGGAACATGGGATCTTTCCTAGACACCTTTTCAAACTGCTTATATTGTTCCAGCGTCCAGAACTTCATTTTTATCTCAGTTTCAGTACCCATATTCCCAACTATAGATGCTGCGTTCTTTTGCAGGTCATAATATCTGACCGCATGGTTTAGGATAGCGTTGAGCTGGTTGTGGACTGTCTTAAGATAAGATTTTGAGTATGTCTTGCCAGTCTGCTGATTGACCTTTTTCATCATGATCGTTTGCCACTTCATGACATCTTTTGTTGTGATATCAGAGAGCTTCATATCTCCGAAAAACGGTATCAAGTGAGTCCTTATGATATCCTTCTTCATATACAAGGTGCTTTCTCTTATCCTTACTTCACGGTTGCCAAGATATACATCTACGAAATCCTTAAAGAGCATATCAGTGCTCTCACGCACCTTTCTTAAGTATTCCTGCTCCCATGCAAGCGCATCTCTTTTCGTTTCGAACCCACGTTTACAGGTATGTTTGGTTTTGCCGTTCCAGTCTTTGTATGAGACCTGAACGTACCACCTGCTTGTTTTTTTGTCTTTATATGCAGGCATTGCATACCTCCTCTCTAGCAAACCCCGCCGAAAACTTTTGACTCAAAGTACCTGCGGCTAATCTTTCCTGCCACTGTTATGTAGCCCTGGTCATTTAGCTCATCATTGAGCTTTCTGATGATCTTGTATGCTGTAGGAACAGACACACACATGTAATCAGCTACAGCCGAAGCATCCATAAAATTGTTGTTTGACATTTTGTTTTCCTCCTTATGTCTTATCCTTGGCGAAAACAAAAACACCGTGCAGGCTTTAATGCTCCACACGGTGATATATCTGAAACGATAGTATCCTTCCCTGGTACCTCAAAATACTGCTTGCAGAATTTCTCCTTGCAAGATATATTGAATGGGTACGGCGTTGTAGGTAGCTCTCTTACCTGCTCAACCGCTGCGGAGGGTCCAAGCTCCAAAGCGGCGTCGTATTTTTATTTTCTTTTAGTATTTATATCCGATATCGGATATCTTGGCTATATATTAGCATATCTGATATCGGATATCAAGTATTATTTTAAAGTTTTTTGAAAAATATTTTGATTCTTATACCTACTATCTCTTTTATACATTTAGCTAAAACCCTTTGAAATCCTTATCAAAAAATGATATCGTATATATGCTGATAAGCAAAAAGGAAGGAAACCTGTATTTTGAAAACTGAAGCTCAAAAAAGAGCCAATGAAAAGTGGGAAAGCAAGTTTAAACAGCGTATTATTCGGTTGACACCGGAAAAGGACGCTGCGCTTGTTTTGCGTGCTGAAAAAACTGGTGAATCCGTAAATAACCTTTTAAACAGATTGATCGATGAAGAACTCAGTAAATAAGGATCCGATGGATTATATAAACAAGATATTAGCAAGCACCTTGCCTCTTTCCAGAAGGCAGGGTGCTTTTGACTTTAAATAGACTTAAGAAATGTTTTATTTACTAAACAGGTTGTTTTATGAGCTTTGAAAAGCTGCAAAACCTTCAAAACAAAGGTTTTAGATGACTTGTATAATAGAATTGTAAGATAAGGAGGGAGGAAAAATTTATGTTTGAAGCGGAAGTTTACATTAATGGGAAATGGGAGAATAAAAATGCGAATGAGCTTAACAGGGAAGACAGAAAACGTCCTATGCGTTGTCCCCTGTGTAAAGCGCCGGCAATCATATGCTTTTGTGCGGGTAATAGAAGCAACTACTTTAGATCAAATATGCATACGGCGGATTGCGACAATGCTGTTGGAGGCAAAGTCATAAAGGCTCCCAGGAGGAAAGTCCCTATCATAAATGATATGATGAGTCATAAAGATAATTCAAGAGAACTAGATGACGTTCTTAATAAAATGAAGTCTGCTGCAAAAGACAAACCTGATCAGGATGATGATGATTTTATTGAAGAAACAGTAGATAACATCACTGATGACAGAGATATTGAACTGCATAAGTGCAGCTCTATATATCAAGAGTTTCTCAATATGCCTCTTGATACAAAACTTGATATAGGTCTCGAGCTAAGAGACTACCTAATTTGCAAAGATACGATCCAAGAAGCACGAAATACGCTCCTGACCGGGCCTAAGATGTTTATTGCAGCAAGATGTAAGGCACCCTTTTCATTTTCATCAGAATATATATGTCTTAGGGATGCTTTCTCCTTTGAAGATAAGGATACGATCTTTCTCCTTGTAAAGTGCGAAGACCCAGTCTCTGATACCATTTTTAGATACAAGATCTTTGGCAATGAACGTCTAGGAATTGAAAGGGATCCTCATAAATATATTGTCGTTACAGGTACGGTAGAAAAAGAGATTAACGACCAATTTACTATCTATAAGTTGTCACCTTTATCAGAGGCTAGGTATTGCTTCACGAACAAGAAGAAAAGAGATGATTGATTTAATTGAGATACTAGAGGACTATAGAGCAGAATTCTCCGATCGTGTTTTCCTTACAAAATTCCTTAGATCAAATGCCCTTGATACCATTATCGATTACGAAACTATCAAAGATGTAATGACTGGGATAAAAGATGAAGAGGATAAAGCATCGATATTGATCGCCTGCATACAGGCAAAAAACGATATAGAGCAGGGAAGAAGTCACCGTAAAGGATCAAGAAAAAACTACGATAGCCTTGTTTTCGATGCCTTCCGGGCAAGGTATAAAGGTAAAACGAAATTAACTAGAAAAATGGTCCTGTCTCTTTGCAGTGGTATAGGAGGCATCTCTATAACAGGAAAAGACCTGTATATAGGCAATACTTCTGTTGTTAAAGCCGTTAAAATCTTAAACAAATTAGACTTTGGCCTTGCAGATAGACTCGATGTCATAGAAACACTCTTAACTACTAACAGTGCTATGTCGGCAGCGGACTCTTTACTGACTAGGGATAATCCAGAGTACAAAGCCTATTATAACGCCTTCAAAGAGATCCTAAAATGCGTTGGCACAAATATAACAAATCGCTTAGATTTCATCTGCGCCATTTCCTTTAATAAGGATTCTAATGACATAGAGCTTGAGAACAAACCAGTTTACTATTCCGCAACAGGCAATATCATAAGAGAATGCGAAGGGGCTGAGGAATATAGAGTTAGTCTCATTGAACCCTCCTCTTTCTTTATTCGTAAATGGAAGCAAGATGATATTCCTTCAAATATAGAAATTGATGCTGTCATAAGCAACGATCATATCAGATCAATGCTTAAACCTCTATATGATGATACTCTTGGTATAACCTTTAGGTCTTACGACGACTTCTTTAAATCTCTTAACTCGGGCGCACCTGATAGCACTATCATCTTTGCAACCAGGGTCCCAGATGATGAAGCAATAGATTCAATCTTGAGTAAACTTGAAGATGCAGCAACAAAAGAGCATTCACTATATATCTTTGGCTCCGACGATGTACTATTGCATTCTGATTCCTTAACGCACCAAAAGCTATCTAGCATGGCTGTAAGTAGGATCGACCTTCTTCCACAAGGCATCAACTACTGTACTTTCCCTGCAAGAAAAACCTTTCTCCACGCCTATTATGGCTATATACATAGTGATCATCCCGAAAACATCGCTGTATCTAAATATTCACTAAATAATAACAGCACAAGCCAGATGATTTCTTTGCCCACACGTGCATATAGCATATCAAGGAAATCATTTAATTCAGGGCAGAGATCTTTAAGATCACTAGTCTCAGACAACCAAAAGCTAGATCTTTCAAAATCCCCAAATAAGAGATCTGAACCAAGATCCTATCCATTTACAAAAGAAATACAGCTTAGCTACTCTGTGTTCAACTCAAATGACGGTACATATCGTATCCGTGCTCATGCGGTCCTATTAAACTCCGATGGAAAGAAACTCTCAATCGCGAACTCTTCACTTGAGAAAAAGTATCTATCTACAGAACAGGATATATTAGAGTTCCTTGAAAAGTATCCCTACAGCATGAAGAGGACATCAGAAGATAACAATATACAAAGTATTATTTCATCTGAATGCAGATCTTTTTTTAAAGGCAAATCTATAACACTAAAAACCTTCCTCTACATATACCCTGAACTATCTGAAGAATTCTCTGAAAGGGTCTTTAAAGAGCTATCAGATCTATTGAAATCAGACCTCGGCGATGTTGATATGTCATTTATCTCAACGGCCCTTCTTACGGATGCACTCAACGACTTCTACCTGTACGATGAACATAGAATCAGCATCTTTACTTTAGCAACTGCAGTCTCGGACCTCTTCGATATAGCTATAGCATATGGACATTGCAGGTTTAATCCTGCATTAGGCCTTATTATTCAGCACAAAGAAAGATTTCAAGAGCTCGATGAAGTAAGTAATGCCCTTGGGAAAAGATTCTTAATGCCAAAAGAGATCCATCACATTATTAATGTATGTTCCAGAAGGATCAAAAACGGAGAATTCGAATACTTCTGTGTGATACTAAGGCTTTCGCTGGGTCTTGAGGCAAATATAATTGCTGCACTTAGGTGGAACGACTTTCTTGAATATATAGCCGATACAGGTGAGTTCAAATACCAGCTTCGTATAGAAAGACAGATCGGAAAGAAAGGCAGTGAAGTCGAGCCACTAAAACGAGTTGAACAAATAAGGCTTATCCCTGTGATATCACCTCTGGCAAAGATCCTTCTCGACAGGAAGGAATCCTTGCTTTCAGCTGGTGATGGCATTACAGAGCAGGATCTGAAAGGGAAGCATATCATTCCCGGAGACCATAAACTAGATTCTTCTGCGCTCATTATGCTGCCAAAAAAGATCAACAGCCTGTGCCTCGAGCTGATAAAGGACTTAGATATCCCTGAGAACTATTTGCCTCTACCTGATAACAAATATGGAATACTAGAGGCAAATCTTAATGCTACAAAAAACGATATCTATAAGAACACTTTTAGACATTATCTTCTGAGATCCTCATACATTTCCTTAGGAGACATGAGCTATCTTCTAGGAATCCAAGCACCAAGTGTCGACTTCGGAAACTATATCGATAGTACTGAACCTCGGAATCAAGCCCACTATTTAGAAGAGATCTTAGAGAACTCTTGGAACATTTATATGGAGAAAACAGATGAGTGATATATTAAATCCTTCGTTCCTTCGCTATACCAGCCATGGTGAACCTAATCTAAACTGGGCAATAAATGAGTATTTTGATCTCATTAACGACAAAAATAGGGTCAATCAGGAAAACCGAAACCTGTATATAAGTGACTATAACAATACTATATGCAAATGTATCAAGCCCAATATCGCCATAAAAGATTATAACGAAGATACCATAAGAGATCTCATTGAAGCTATTCAAAACCTAAAGACATTAGCAGACATAACCATGAATGCAAGGATCAGTCACCTTGTATTGGATCCCATAACAGTTTTCTGTGAGAAGCATGGAATAGATGACCCTGCATGGGGATCATCGTATAGTTTCAATGATCATGGCCTTGGCCTTGAAGTAGCACTAAGCAGAGTTCAAAGATCCTTTTCCAAAGAAGAAGCTCTTATGCTTGCCATAGCTCTCCTAAAAGAACCTGAACATATTTCCGGAGAGCTTTTTGCTTTACTTGCATGCCTTTATTTCGGAGCAAGAAACAATGAAGCTGCAGGCCTAAGTTTTAGAGATTTCCACCCGATGTTATCATTCACTGGTGAGTATTATTTGCAAATAGGAGCGCTAACTACTAACAGGGGCAATAACACTTTAAAAGTCAGCGGGAAAACATATAACGCACCAAGACTCGTTCCGGCACTAGACATAGTAGCAGAAGCTATACTTAAAAGAATGCATTATCTTGAGTCTATTATGACGTTCCCTTTTACAGACGAAAACGGTACTTTTGAATCGGTTCTTGATCTTCCCTTTGGCTGTCGTAAAAATAATTATACAAGGAGATGTAGCTCAAACGACCTCTCTGCTGCAGCCAAGGAACTTTTCCGAGATACGCTTCATTTTGATGAGAACAGATTGGCCGGGATCACCGAACTTATGTACCGCGATCCCGACAGATTCGTCGAAGAAAAATCTGCTACTTGCTATACCTGCAGGAGAGACTATGCCACAGAACTTAATGTGGCTTTTGCTAAAGATCCTGATAAGATGACCTATATACAGTACCTTATGGGCCACAAGATCGAAGATCAACGCTTTAAACGAAATGACCTTACTGATGAATACTATCTCCACAAAATGAAGGAGCTGTTGGAACAGTCACATAGGGTAAACGGGTTTTTCTAAGACCTGACTACCTGTTTTCTTCACTATATTCGAAGTTTGGGCTATGTTCCATACCTCGAAAGATCGACCTTTCCGTTTATTACATCTAGAACAGAAGTTCGTACCCGCTATAAGTCGCTGTAAGTCACTATAAGTAGCTAAATACGATGATTCATTATACCGCAAACTACTATAAGTCACTATAAGTAGCTATAAGTTACTGCAAAATAGTGTACTTGGTGTATCAAGACAATCTTTACCCCACTGATACTTTTAACCACACTATAATGATTACTTTTATCTTTAATGTTATAATTAACCTATCTTATTTTGTATTGATTTGCAAGCACGAGATTGTTATTTTTTAGTTTGAGAACAGGGTGGTGTATAATGATGAAAAAGCTATTGTCTATTATGTTGGCTATTGTTATGTGTACTTCATTTTCAATATCAGTATTTGCTGAAGGCTCAAATGCAGATGATGAAAATCAGGGAACTCGCGCGAGTTTTGTATCTGTGACTATTAAAGACACGGATAAGAATCGGTACAATGTACAAGCAGGATCGCTGGCGGCTGGAACAAGTGCGGAAACATGGACGTATTTTAAAAATACATATGTATACGATGGAACAGCTGCAACTCAAACTGCAATTTATAATGGAACTAAAACCCTTGGCGCAACAGGGAGTGTTACATTAAGCGGTGGAGGGACAAATAGCTTTGGATCTATCACAAATCAAGTATCTAATACACTGGAAACGACGTACAACCCTTATGGGAATTACCTGTATAATGTTACACTCGTGATTGGGCAGCATGAATTTAGCTACAATGGAGCATATTATGCAATTTCGACATCCAGCCCATACTAGACTGATCGTAAAGAAGTTATGCCTTATAGTTGGAGTATTATATTTATCTCTCAATACATGTGCGTGTAAGAAAGAAATATATACAGAAGAAACTTTTGGATATGAATTTAGCGGAAGAAGTGTTTCAACAACGCTGCGCGAACTCGGAGAATACGGATTTGTAGCATATGAGGAAGGTATCATTTACTGCACTAATCACGTAGTTAAGATTCTTGATTACAACGCTAATAAGACAAAAGTTCTTTGTTCAGATCCAGGATGCAGGCACAAAGATTCTTCTTGCAGTGCTTGGATAGGTGATGATTACTCTGGCGGATTTGCAGCCTATTGTGATGATTGCTATTATTATGTCCTAAGCAACAACAAAACTGGTTATCTTGAATTGAAATCACTTTCCTCTGACTGGGATAATCAGAGGACGATATACAGATTTAATCACTCAAATTATTCTGACGGTGCAAAAATCTATAATATTAAAACTGTATATTACATAGTTGGAGGAACAGCGATAATCGAAGCAGAATACGGAAATGTTTATGCGGCTAAGACTTCATCATCTCTTTATGAGCCTGTTGAATACAAGACAATAATTATAGTATTAGATCTTAAGAGTGAAAGAATCCTTGATGAAATCGAAAACTATTCGATTCATTCTGTATCTGGAAATACTGTTGTGCTTTCAAGAGTATGCTGGAGTGAGGAACTGGTTTCTAAGGACTCCTTTGAAATAGATAATACGTTTGATTCCTACGAAGACTATATGAACTGGTATTATCTGAATTGTAGCAGATATTACGAGACGGCAGTATATGATTTGCTTACGCAGGATTTTTTTGTACTCTTATCTGAAGAATTCGATCGATATATTGACACGTACGGTATCACGCAGCATATAAGTACATACTATGTCCTTGGAACAGATGGTGATTCACTTTTTATTTCAAGACAGAATAATTCAAATAGAGGCGAGGACATATATGCAATTAATATAAGAACGTCCGATATAAAAAAGATTTACCACATAACTAATGGGGCGGTTTTGACTGTTGGAATTGCTGATTTAAACTCACTGATAGACAGCCACCATCTGCATTTTGTCGTCTATGACAGTGAAAAAAAATATGGAGATGTCTATATTTTAGATCTTAAAACAGGTATTGAAAAATATATTTACAAAGATGTTTGGAATATCGAATACAGAATCCTGTCAGAGACAAAAGATAGTTTTGTAGTAAATACAAGCGATGGTCAATATTTCAAAATATTTAAAAATGATTATTATGCGGGAGATTTTTCTAAAAAAAAGAGTTTTAGTTTTTAGGTTTTAGTTTTTAAACTATTAAGATGGAATTAATACTTAAAAATATAACAAAGAAGTATGGCAATAAAACGGTGCTTAATGATCTTAGCGCCGTTTTTTCCAATGGGATAAGCGCTGTACTGGGCCCTAATGGAACAGGGAAAACAACATTGATAAACATAATGTGTGGATATCTTAAGGCGGATAGAGGACAAATAATCTGGAATGGAACAGAGCTGACAGACCCTAAATGCAGTTTTTGCGCATCGGTTGGATATGTTCCTCAGACTATGGCTGTATACCCATTTATGACTGCCGAAGAATACCTGAATTATATGGGTTTGCTGAAGGGAATTTCTAAATCAGAACTGCGGGACGATATCGTGAATGCACTCAAGGCAGTCAACCTTGAAACAGCGAAGAGATACAAAATAAGTGCTTTGTCAGAAGGAATGAAAAGGCGGCTCCTTATCTCTCAGGCACTTCTTGGAAATCCGAAAATTATGATCATGGACGAGCCGACTGCAGGCCTTGACCCAGGTCAGAGGATATCTTTTAAAAATATGATTGCAGACTTCTCAGAAAGCAGAATAATAATTTTGGCGACCCATATCGTACCAGATGTCGAAAATCTCGCGCAGGACCTGTATTTTTTGAAGAATGGCATGTTAGAAAAAATGGCACAAAAAATAGATAGATCCGGAAAAATGTTTCATATGACTCCCCTAGAAAAAATATATAACGATTTATATAACTGATATGCTCCGCACTGAAATTAAAAAAATTGTCAGAAACAGATCTTTTATTATTTTCTTATTATTGCTTGCTTTATCATTGGCAATATCCTTTTTTTCACTCTTTTATTCAAACGGGATGCAGGAAACCAAATACGATTTGATCAAGGTATATAAAGAAGCATCAAAAATAAAGGAAGACGATGCTGTTGCCTGGGCAGAACAAGAATACAACAAACAAGTCAGCAATATTGAACAAACAAATAAGATCAATTCATTGGCATTTGCCTACAAAACATATAAAGAGCACCTACTGGAGATAAGCAAATATTCAGAATATATAAATAGTGTGATAAATACCGCAGATGACATGATTGTCGCTACAAGGGAAAGTAAATCTTTTATCGAACGAAATGCTGTACGGACAAAGTGTTTTTATCAGAATCTCGCCGACATAAAGCTCCAGCCGGAATGCAATGTACCTGTTGAGTTTTTGACCAATAATAAAATCTTATATTTTTCTCTA
>Ga0247611_10005210_pt1 | contig 17386 bp, 15 predicted proteins | sample 177DNAGHGhighgp2_FD_192422 | JGI IMG/M metagenome (GOLD analysis project Ga0247611, IMG submission 192422) | Sheep rumen microbial communities from Palmerston North, Manawatu-Wanganui, New Zealand - 1770 DNA GHGhigh gp2 | ecosystem: Host-associated > Mammals > Digestive system > Stomach > Rumen... | reverse complement strand
TAGCTTCGCCAGTTCTGCAGCCATGAAGAGTACGGCATTCAGCGAGAAGTTCAGGACCTGCAGCATAATGAATTGCACCGTCAACACCGCCGCCACCAAGAAGACTGGAATTTGCAGCATTTACAATTGCGTCACAAGCCAAAGTTGTGATGTCACCTTTGATAATTTTGATTTCTCCCATAGTGGATCTGATGGGACTTGAACCGACTACCTCTACAATGCCATTGTAGTGCTCTAGCCAGGTGAGCTACAGCCCCGATGATTCTATTATACCACATTTTTCTTATTGTATTAGCTTTAAGACTTCAGGAATATCATTTTTTAGGGTTTCAAAGACAATTGTTAAATCAACATTTCCGTAGTCATGTACAATTCTATTTCTTAATCCGTAAATATCAGTCCACGGAATTTGATTATGATTAGTTTTATATTCATCTGATAAATTTTTTGATTCTTCAGAAATTTGTACTAAGCTAAATGACATTGCCTTTTGCAAAATCTCGTCTTTATTAAAATCATCCTTGTCTATTTTAGACATATGATTACAAATAAAGTTTAGGTGTTCTTTTATTTTTGAAATATAGTATTCATCATTTTTTATGTTATCCATAAATTTTTATCCCATCCCTTAAAATCTCATTTAATAAATCCATATTTTCTTTTAACTGATTGATATCTAAAACATCTACTTTTTTCTGCAGCGTATTTTTTATTTTTTCAACAAACCCATAAAATTTTAGGCCTTTTACATCTGCAGAAACTAATAAATCCACATCACTTGTTTCTTTTGCTTTATTTTTTGCATATGATCCAAACAAATAAGCATAAGAAATATTATATTCTTGAAATATGGGGAAACATTTATCTTTTATCATATTTAAACTCAAAAGACCATGAGATTCATCAATCGGATTGTATTTTCCAATAGTATCAATAAAGTAATTATATTTTATCGTATCAACCTTTGAAGGATTGTTCTCATAATCTTTATAACTTCGAAGAGAAACTGCAAGAATATTTGCTGCCTGTTCTTGTGTGAGATTCTTTGATTTCCGAATTGTTTTTAACGACATATTCATAAATCAATTATAATCCATATTTGCACTTTTTATCAATTAAAAAAGTGCAAATAATGCACTAAACTTACAGCCAAATAGTGCATTATTTGCACTCTATAAAATTACAAAGGTGCAAAACAAATCCTTAAAGAGTCCCTTTCAAAAAGAGTTATGAACAAACCGAAATTTCTAATCCTTATACAGCTGAAACTTCTTACTGATGGAATGCGCAACATCATCCTTAAGAGGCTTAAACCAGATACCAACGGTGCATCGGCCTTCGCCATTTTCGTCCACCCATTCAGGAGTTAGTTCTGTAAGACAGGCATCGTTTATCATTCCAAAATCCTGATTTTCAACCAGTCCAAGATTCAGAGCCATTTCACGAGCTTGTAGCAATTTATTTAGATTTTTTGCTTCACAGATTGTTTTTGTAATGCGACCATTCAAATAGTCGTCATATATCTCGCGGTCTAAATCAAAAGAGACGTGAACTCTTCCATCCTGTTCCATAAGATTTCTTTTGATAAGCCAGATCCAATAACCTTCCGCACAATGTGCGACCATTGCGCCAAGCTTTCCTGCAGAGAGATGTAAATCTTTTCTGATGATAAATAATCTTCGCATTCCCATAAAGCTGTTTTCCTTTTGAACTGGTGACAAATTGTGACCGGTTCATATTTCAAGCTCTTCCCGACTACCACAGTTTTTTAGTAAAAATGGGTAGAAATGAGAATAGATTTACCTATAGTAAAATAAGGAGCTCGCCCATGTATTGTCATATAAGAGCTCAAAATCTGCCTGTAAAGTAACCGTCAATTCTCAAATATTTACTTTGTCTAATGTCCTGGAACCTTTAATGTCATTGAAGTAGGCCTTTCAGTGACCTTGAAGTAACCTCAAAAATAGAATTAACTATATCCCTGGAAATTTTTTCATCATTCTTTAATTCTTCAAAAGCATTTATGTACTTTTTGGAAAAATCATCAAATATCTTTAAAAGTACGGAATACTTAATGTTCAAAGATTCAGCCAAAAGAGAAAAATCTTCTTGGGTTACTTTCTGAATCTCATAGTGTTTTCCAATTTTCATTGAAAGTTTTTCAGTCAGGCCTGAATAGATTATTGTCGAAACAACATCGTACAAAGGAGAAAGTTCTACACGATTATTTTTGTAAAGTAGAGAATAATTTTTTCCGTGACTGTCACAATTCCCCATCAAATAATTGAAAAGCACATATCTTAGGAACTTCTGAGTCTCTAAAGCCGGTACCGTACAGACTTTCAATATGGTGTTGAAAATATCAGCAATTCCTGGGCCTCCATCATTCTGATATTTTGATGTACTCATGATACCAAGTGCCTGACAAAAATCTTCCTGATGAATACGTTGAATAGAGTCTGCTTCTTTAATACGGTCATAGCGTTCAACTACAAAAATATCTTTTCCTGCAATCTTCAGCAAATCAACATCTGGAACAGAAAGCCCAAAACCTTTTGCAAGTTTCATACAGATATATTCATTTTGTGCAAGGGAAGAAAGACTACCTGTTCGCGCAGGTTTTAAGATGTGAGTTGAAGGAGAACCATTCAATGGTAAATACCATTCTCCATTTATTTTTGCTAGTGCGAGTTTTTCCTGAGCACCTGCAAGTGAAAGCCGTAACTTATCATCAGCCTTAATAAGAGGCCGGGTATTCATTTTTTCGATAAACTCTGAAAGCCTGTTATCGTCAAGCGGCTCGTAGTTTTTTGAATCAAGTTTATAACTTGTTTCTTTAGACAATGAATCTTCATCATCATCTTCACTCAAAATTGAAATGAGACCGGCACATTCTCCACCTAATGCCTCAAGTAATTTCAGAGTGCTGGTTTCAGAAATATGAAGATAGTCTGCAATTTTTTTTCTTGAATCTTCTTCCGGTAAAAGTCCTGAGAAAAAAGGGATGCATTGCTTTTGCGGAAATTCCTCTCTTTGCAAAGGAAGTGAAGCAGAAAGGGGAACTGAGTTTTTATCATTCAAATAATTTTCATCATAAACAAAAATTACTCCGCGATTTTCTGTTGATTCAAGAGAGCCTGCTTTTTTATTTCCAAAGAATACGTTCAGTTTCATTTATCATCTTCCCGATTTACCGCATAGAGATTTATCCCAAGCATTTCAAGACAATGAAGCACTTTATTTATCTGTAAAGTTTCTTTTCCGTTTTCAAGTTCCGAAAAAAAACGGGCTCCAACATTACACATTGCGGCTGTTTCTGATTGAGTAAGCCCCAGCTGTTTTCGGCGAGTCTTCACTGCTTCTGATATTGATTCAACAGAAATAATTTTCATACCAATAGTATAACTTTCCCGAACGGGAAAATCAATAAGAAATGACCTGATATAGGAAAATATTTTCCCGAACGGGAAGATATTTTGTTTTTTAATTTAACTCCACACCCTCTTGATTCCTCAGAGAGTTGTTATAAATCTTTCAACTTTAGGAATAAAATGGATCTTTCAACTCAGGTTCTGGCCTGGATATATATATCAAAAAGATTGGTGCTTGCGTTAAAAGTTGCGGATGAGTTAAAAACTTGTATCTTTAGTTTATTATTGAATAACTTTTTACTCGGATGAAACCGAGTCGGACAAAATCGCTTACGAATTAGTTTCTATATTTTTTCAGCCTTTACCGGCTTGTATTTCTTTACAACGACAGATTTTATTCCTAAAACTGTCATACGACGCTGGATTCGTTTAAGACTTGCTGTTTCTCCTTCATTTCGAAGAACCTTGAAAATCTTTGGAGCTCCATAGTGTCTTTTGCTGTCATAATAAACCTTCAGGATTTTTGAATCCAATTCATTATTATTAATCTGTGTTTTTGTAAGCTTATGATTTAACGCTTTGTAATAGGTACTGCGATTTAAATCTAAAACTTTACACATCTGTTCAATAGAATACACATCCTTATATTTATTTACGAATGCAATTTTACCTTTTCCTTGTTTTGGCGAATATGGCTGTAGCTTTTTTTAGGATTTCATTTTCCATTTCAAGTTCAACCATTCCTCGCTGTATAGCTTTTACATCAGCTTGCGTTACTGCTTCCCCCTGTTCATTTTTTGCAAATGGTTCATAGCGGTGAATTCATTTGTAGATTGTCTGTTCTACCAAGCCATATTCGCGGGCAAGATCTATTACTGACTTGCCATTTTCATAAAGTTCAACTATTTGTTTCTTGAACTCTTCTGGGTAATGTTTGTTCTTAGCTTCCATGCCACATCCCTTATTAATAAAATAATATGTAGCATTTTTTGTGTCCACTAAGTTATACTAACTTCAAAGGATATGAGGAAGTTTTATGGGGAATAAAAGAAAAAGCCCCACCTGAAACTTCAGATGGGGCAGAGCATTCTTACACTTTTACCTTACATTCTAGAAAACGAAACGGATTCTATTTCGCTTTTGAGTTCTGTACTTGGAGTGAACAGGATTCGTTTGCTGGTAATACTGGATGCATCTATATCTTCAGCTTTTTCGAAGCCTTTGGATGAAAATGAAAGTTTTACGAGACCAAAGTTACCTAACTGAATTTTGAAACCATTTTTAAGATACAGAGGCAATTTTCTTACCAAAGATGTAAGAGCAGCTTCAACGTCAGTTACGTTTAATGTACAAGCATCGGAAATATCCTTTGCCAAGTCCATTACCGTAAGCTCTTCCATGTACTGTGGAGCAGCATAAAGTTTTTGTTCATCAGTATTAAGGGGATTTATCCTTTTTACAACGCGATATTTCATTTAGTTTTTCCTTGCGGTTCTTTAAGGCGGCCGCAGCCTGCTCAAGGTATAAGGTCACCATAGGCAACTCCTTGCATAAATTAATTTGAGTTTTTTAGTCCTGCGAGTTTACCAACGGCAAACTCGGTAAGTTCGCATAGCGAACGACCAACGCCGGACTATTCGGTAACTTGAAAAAAACAGGAAAAACCGTTACAGTGAATTTGGTTATACGGCAACAGTTTTTCGCTGTTTGCTTGAAGGGCTTTTTAATCTCTGGTACTGATTAAAGAGCCTTTTTTTTCGAACTTGCACATGCATAGCCAAGTCCGAAAGCAATCAATGCAATTCCAAGAACTACAGAAGTTCCTGAAAATTCAATTGATGTTTCTTTTTCATCTGTTCTATCAGATATAACAAATGAAAAAGACTTTTCAGCATTGTTCATTTTTCCACCTCCATTTTAAGTATTCGGCCTTGTTTTTCTTCGACGAAGATTTTACAAAGGTCTGTAAAGTTTTTTTTGTTACTTCTTTTCAGAATGAATCAATCTATTATCTATTTAAGATATCTTCTATCTGCTCTTTGTCTTTATCATTAAGTTTTCCCATAGCTTTCGCAAGAGCAACAATACCAATTACAGCTGTAGCTGTAAGAGCTGTTCCTGCAAGAATAGTTCCCCAGTTTACAGAATCAGTTTTTCCTTCCTCTGCTTTTTTTTCTGTATGCCAGTCATCAGTAATAAAGAAGTAGGAAGCAGTTGTATCAAGAGCTTCGGCGATTTTGTTTAGAGTATCAATAGAAGGATCTCGATCTCCACTAAGCCAACGACTTACGGTAACTTCTGAAACTCCCAGTTTTTTTGCTAAATCCCTTTGACTCATATTTTTTCTTTTGAGTTGCATTTCGATTCTGTTTATAACTGATTTATTCATTTCAGAAACTCCTCAATTCTTTATTTCTTAATCATATATTATAATAACATAACCTATATGTCAAGTTAGATTATATCAAAATTTACAATACGGTTAAGTTTATATATTTTTCGGCAAAAACTGTTTAAAAATAAACCGAGTTTTTATAAATACACGCCGAGATTAAAAAAAATACGGCGTAATTTTCATAAGGTCATTCTATGACACTGTTGTGTGATAAACTTCTACAAATAACGGGAATAAAAATATTTTGCGAAATCGTGATATTTTCCCCCCTTAAAACAAAAGGTATGGTATAATCTTCTATAATATGCAAGTAGACTATACAAAGCTTTGGGCTCGTTATAAAGAAATGGGACACAAGAATAAAACAGACCTTATTGAGATGGCAGGAATCTCAACGAACATTCTTGCTAAACTGACAAAAGGTGAATTCATTTCCATGGATAGTATCCAGCGCATTTGCAAAGCCCTTAATTGTGATGTGGGCGATATATGTGTAATTAATAATGTAGAAGGAAATAGCTAAAAAATGTTGCCTGAAAAAACTATTGATATAAAAGAAAATGACCTTCTCAAAATTGATCCGGAATTATTGGCAATTCTTTTAAAAGATAAAACAACAGGCAATAACATCATATGGGCAACTGATAATTATTCCAAATATGGTTTTTCTTATGCTGCTGAGAAAGAAATCAAAATAGAATTAATTACCTCACGTCATGGCGGAATTATAAAACCTCGAATTGAAAAATCAAAAACAGAGCAACAGCAGAGAGTTCGACAGAAAGCTGAAGTGTTTACGCCTAGTTGGATTTGTAACATGCAAAACAATAAGGTTGATGAAGAGTGGTTTGGCCGAAAAGATGTTTTTAATTTAGAAAAAGAAAACTCTTGGGAAGTAACGAAAGAAAAAATAATTTTTTCTGATTCTGATAATAAAAACTGGCAAGATTATGTTCTTTCTAAAAGACTTGAAATGAGTTGCGGGGAGGCTCCGTATATAACAAGCCGCTATGATGCAGTAACTGGTAACTATATAGAAGTTTCAAATAGAATTGGGATATTAGACAGAAAACTTAGAATTGTTAATGAAAATACTGAAACACGAGAAGATTGGATAAAGTGGGCTTATAGTGCAGTTCAAAATGTTTATGGTTTTGATTGGCAAGGTGATAATGTTCTTATTGCAAGAGAAAATCTTTTATTTACGATTGCTGAACACTATGAGGCAAAATTTAATGAAAAACTTGAAACTCAGGATTTAGTTGGTTTTGCAAAAGTAATTGCATGGAATATCTGGCAGATGGATGGAATAAAATATGTTATTCCAAATTCTTGCTGTACAAAAGAAATTATTGATGAAGATTTGTTTGAACGTAGAATAATTGCAAAGCCTTGTGTTGGATGTATAAAAGGTGACAATCGAAAACACAATGGCATTTACTGCATTATTAAGGACTGGGAAACTCATAGAAATATTCGCTTTGTAGATATGGTATTTGGAGGCGGAAAGTAATGGCACAGATTTTTAATCAGGCATTTGAGCAAAAATTAATTTATGTTTATCGCATTAACGATACAGCTCATGAAGGAATTCTTAAAATTGGCGAAGCCTCTTGTAATGCAGGAATGGCTTATTTTGCTTTTGAGCCAAACTGTAAGGAATTAAATGCTGCTGCAAAAGATAGAATTCGCCACCAGACACAAACAGCCGGAGTAACTTTTGAACTTCTATATACCGAAGCAACTGCTTATATGAAAGGAAAAAATCTTATAGTTTTTCAAGATCATGATATTCACGATATTCTTGTTCGTTCAGGTATTAAAAGAAAAATTTTCGATACAGAACATAAAGCAAATGAATGGTTTTATACAGATCTTGAAACTGTAAAGAAAGCAATTGTAGCTGCGAAAGAAGGAAGAACCTCTCTTAATGCCAGTGAAGTTTCAAAAGATAAAAGCCCAATTATATTTAGACCTGAGCAAAAAGAAGCCATAACCAAAACTATCAGACAGTTTACAAAAAAGAATTCCAGTCATCAAATGCTATGGAACGCTAAAATGCGTTTCGGGAAAACTCTTACAGCATTACAGGTTATAAAGGAATGCGACATTCGCAGAACGTTGATTCTTACCCATAGACCTGTTGTTGATAAAGGATGGTTTGAAGATTATGAAAAGATTTTCTATGACCGTCCAGAATTTCTTTACGGCTCAAAAAACTATGGAGCAAGTTTAAATGACTGTGAACAAGTTTTTGCCAATTCTGCCACAGGAAGTTATATTTATTTTGCATCAATTCAGGATATGAGAGGTTCTGAACTTGTTGGAGGAAAGTTTGCTAAGAATGAAGAAATTTTCAATATAGCATGGGATTTAATCATAATTGATGAAGCTCATGAAGGAACGCAAACTGAACTTGGTAAAGCTGTTCTTTCAAAATGCCGCAAAGAAAACACGAGAGTCCTTCATCTCTCTGGTACTCCATTCAATCTTATGGATGATTTTAAAGAAGATGAAATCTATACCTGGGATTATGTGATGGAACAGAGGGCAAAAGCAGAATGGGAAAAAATCCATCAAGGAGACCCGAATCCATATTCAGTACTGCCAAAACTCAGTATTTATACATATAACTTGGGAAAGCTTTATCCTGAATATGCAGATGCCGACATTGCATTTAATTTCCGAGAATTCTTTAGAGTTGATAAAGAAGGAGACTTTATACACGAAACAAACGTAAAACAGTTTCTTGATTTATTAACGAAAGAAGATACTGATTCAAATTATCCATATTCAACAGAAGAATACAGACAGAATTTTCGTCATTCACTTTGGATGATTCCAGGTGTAAAAGAAGCAAAAGCTTTAAGTAAACTTTTGCAAGAGCACCCAGTTTTCAGCCAATTTGCAATTGCAAATGTAGCAGGTGACGGAGACGAAGAAGAGGAAGAAAAAGAAGCTCTCAAGAAGGTAGAAAAAGCAATTGGTCCAAATCCAGAGGATTCTTATTCAATCACTCTTTCTTGCGGACGACTCACTACCGGCGTAAGCGTAAAACCTTGGACAGCTTGTTTTATGCTGTCTGGTAGCTTCAATACAGCCGCAAGCACTTATATGCAGACAATCTTTAGAGTACAAACTCCTGCCGTAATTGGAGGAAAGCAGAAAGAAGAATGTTTTGTATTCGACTTTGCTCCAGACCGTACTCTAAAAGTAATTGCTGAAACTGCCAAAATCAGCAGCAAAGCCGGTAAAACAACAAACAATGACCGTGAGATATTGGGTGAGTTCTTAAACTTCTGTCCAATCATAGGTTTTGAAGGCAGTCAGATGAAGGCCTACAATACCGAAAAAATGCTTGGTCAACTTAAAAAGGCTTATATTGAGCGGGTTGTAAAAAATGGTTTTGAAGACAGTTATCTTTATAATGATGAGCTTCTTCACATGGATAAACTTGCTCTTGAAGAGTTTTCTAAACTGAAAGAAATAATTGGTTCAACAAAAGCTCAAGGCAGTACAGGTGATATAAACATTAACGCTCAAGGTTTAACTGATGAGCAGTATGAATTATTACAGATGCCTGAAATTAGAGAAAAACCTGTTAGAGAACTTACTCCAGAGCAGCAGGAAGCATTAGCGCGCGAAAAAGAAATCAAGAAAAATCGCGATACTGCTATTTCCATTTTACGAGGAATTTCTATCAGAATGCCGCTTCTGATGTACGGAGCTGATTTACAGAAAAATCTTGATGGAACAGAAGACGCAATTACTCTTGATAATTTTTGTGATTTAGTTGATGACCTTTCATGGGAAGAGTTCATGCCAAAAGGTGTAACTAAAACAATCTTTGGACAGTTCAAAAAATATTATGATTCAGATGTGTTCCGTGAGTCTGGTGTAAAAATACGAGAAATGGCTCGCGCTGCAGATAAACTTAGTATTGAAGAAAGAATTGAGCGTATAAGTTCAATTTTTGCTACATTCCGAAACCCAGATAAAGAAACAGTTCTTACTCCTTGGCGAGTTGTAAATATGCACCTTGCTCAAAGTCTTGGAGGCTGGTGTTTCTATGATAAAGATTATAATGAGCAAATCCTTGAACCAGAATTAATAAAACAAAAAGAAATTACTGATGAAGTTTTTAAAAAGAATACACATATTTTGGAAATAAACTCTAAGAGTGGTTTGTATGCCTTGTATTGTGCTTATAGTGTCTATCGCACTCGGGCAAAACTTGAGCTAGGCCCTAAGCCTACACGAGAAATGGAAATTGATTTGTGGAAGAAAGTTCTTGCAGAAAACATTTTCTTAATTTGTAAAACTCCTATGGCAAAAAAGATTGCGCAAAGAACTTTGGCCGGATTCACAGGAACAAAAGTTAATGCTCACTACTTTGAAGACCTTGTGAATCAGCTAAAAAATAAACCTGAAAATTTTATAAGCAAAGTAAGCAAAACAAATTATTGGAAAAAGGATGGAAATGAAGATATGAAATTTGATGCAATAGTAGGTAATCCACCATATCAGATTATGGCAACTGGAGACGCAAACGGTTCAGATCCGATATATCATCTTTTTATTGATACCGCCTGCAAGCTTGGGGAAAAGGTAAGCTTTATTCATCCTGCAAGATTTTTGTTCAATGCCGGTAAAACTCCGAAAGACTGGAATGAGAAAATGCTTAATGATGAGCATTATAAAGTTGTTCAATATTGGGCAAACAGTGGAGATGTTTTTCCAACAGTTGATATTAAAGGCGGTGTTGCAGTTACATATTGGGATAAAAATAAGACTTTTGAAAAGATTGGAACTTTTACCTCTTATCCTGAATTAAATGGAATAAAGAAAAAAGCAGCTCCAACAGAAGAAATAAACAGTTTGATGTCGATAATGTACAATCAAACTAATTTTGATTTGGATGTGTTATTAAAAGAACATCCTGACTATATAAAAGGTATTGGAAGCGGAGGAAAAGATAGGCGTTTAGAAAAAAATATATTTGATAAAATACCTCTTTTTACAGAAGAAAAATCAAATGAAGATGATATTAAAATTTTGGGAGTTATAAAAAATAAACGAAGTTATAGATTTATTCCTCGCAAATATTTAGATATTAGTCATGAAAACCTTATGAAGTATAAGGTACTAGTTCCTCGTAGCAATGGATCGGGGGCGATAGGCGAAGTACTATCGACCCCGATACTCGGCGAGCCGATACTCGGCTATACAAGAACATTTTTAGGAATAGGAGCCTTTGATTCAAAAGAAGAAGCTGGAAATGCATTGAAATATGTAAGAACAAAGTTTGCAAGAACAATGCTTGGAATACTAAAGATTACTCAAGATAATCCAATTGAAACTTGGAGACTTGTACCCCTTCAAAATTTCAAAACAAACAGCGATATTGACTGGAGTAAATCAATTCCAGAAATAGATAAACAGTTGTACAAGAAATATGGTCTTTCAGCAGAAGAAATCTCCTTCATTGAAAGTAAAGTGCGGGAGATGTAAGGTATGGATAATAAATTAACTTGTGATGATTTAAAATCGAGAATTAAAGTAAATGACGATGATTTTTTTCACATTTTTTTAGGTGCAGGTGCTTCTGTATCATCTGATATAAAAACCGGGCAGCAGCTTGTATGGGAATTTAAGAAAGAGATATTTTGTGAAAAAAATGAAAAATCTCCGAATGAATATTCAGAATTATCAGATGAACAGAAAAAAGAAATACAAAATTTCTTCGACCATTTAGATGGATATCCACCAAATGGTGCATCTAATGAATATTCTTTTTATTTTTATAATTATTTGAAAACTCCTGAGGATAGAAGTAAGTTTATACAAAAACTAGTAAAAGACAAAAAACCACAGATTGGTTATCAAGTACTTGGAAAGCTTATTATCGATGGAAAATTTAAAAATATATGGACAACAAATTTTGACGAATTAATTGAACACGGTATAAGGGCTATTGATTATACACAAACAATAAATGTTTATAGCTCTTCTAATCCTGGTAATGCTATTAATAACAACCAGTTTCCTAGTGTCACTAAATTACATGGGGATTTTAGATATGATTACCTTAAAAATACAGAAGAGGAATTAAAGAGTACAGAAGACACATTAGCGAAACAATTCAAAAAGAAACTTATAGATCATGGATTAATTGTAATCGGATATTCAGGTAATGATGAGTCTATAAAAAAATTATTTGATGAAGGGTTCAATAATCAAGAATTTTTAAATAAGGGATTATTTTGGTTATGCAGAGATTCTAAAAATGTTTCAGATAATGTTTTGAAAATTTTAGAAAAAGCAAAAGCTGTAAACGAATACTCTAGTTTAATTGAAATATCAGATTTTGATAATTTCATGAAAAGTTTATTTATTTATCTGGGATATGATTTATCAGCTATTAATAATAATTATCCATCACTTATTAGTAATAATCCTCAAGAAGCAATATTAAATTCAGAAAACAGCATCATCCAAAATGTTCCAAAAATTAAAAATGAAATTGAAACTATTAGTCAAGCACAAGAGAATTCAACAACTCAAATAAATGATAATGAAAATGAAAAGAATATTGGAGAAGAAAAAAATAAGGAAAAGGCTAAAAATAAAACTATTAATCAAGCGCAAGATAGTTCAACAACTCAAATAAATAGTAATGAAAAAGAAAAAAATATAGTAGAAAAAAATAATAATACAAATTTTGAATGTTATTACAATTCAAAATTAAAAATTACTCCTAAAAAAATTGAAGAGTTCTATCTTCCTTTTTATAAAAAGAAATTAATTGATGAAGATAATAATACTGCAACTATAGGTATTGAAGAATTTAAAAAAGTTGTTATTAAATTCATCCAGGAAAAACAATGGAATGATTTTTCAAATATAGCGTTAAGAGGAATTGCAGGAATCGGTAAAACATTAGAGTTATACAGTTTATATAATGAAATAATTGATATGAATAATAATGGTACATTAAAAGAAAAATGTATTCCTATATTTATTAATTTAAGCAATTATACAAATACTGCATTTAATTTTATAACCAATAATGAAAAATATCTGATATTTATCGATGGATTTGATGAAATATGTGATACGTTACTTCTAAAAATACAAAAGCAACTAATGGAAATTCTTTCTCTTTATTCTAATATTCGAATTATAATTTCTTTACGTAATAGAATTTTGATAGATGAATTTGAAAAGAAATTACATATACATTCCTTTATACTTCAAAGAATTTTAGAAAAAGAAAACATTAATAGTTCAGATTTAACAAAAGTTATAATCAATGATTTAGGTTCAATTCCAATAAGTAAAAATATCGAAAGTTTAAAAAACACTTCAGATTATAAAAAATATTTACATAATTTATTATCATTAATTCTTATAGAGGACAAACGACGTTATGATAATTCTTTAAATATAACATATAGGCGTAAAGATTTATCAAAAATAAATTTAAATGTTACTGAACAATATTTAAAACAAATTGCGTTTTTCCAAGTAACAAAAAATAAATCTTTTATTACAGAAAGTGAATTGTATAATTTAATTGAAAATAAAGAACAATTTGAATTCATATTAAAATCTTCATTATTTGAATTTAATGAACCAAACCATATTTATTTTGTTTCTGAAATATATTTATTTTATTATTGTTCTCTTTATATTTTAAATCTACCATTTAGCAAAATAAAAAACATATTTTTTACTTCGTATGGAAAAATAAAAGAGCAAAGAGTTAAAGCAATCCAATACATTCTCAATTTTATTGATTATAATTCAAAGCTTTATACTTTAATTATTGATACAATTAAAAATGAAACATTGGCCTATATCTTATTAACAAACTATAACAAACTTTCGCCGATTGAAAGAATTAATTTTTATAAATCTATCATAAAAGAATTTGATAATAATACGAAGATTATTTATTATGCTCGTTTTATACAGACTCATGATTTATTAGAAAATACAGATTCATTATCAGATTCAATGCATAATCTTTTACCAGAAGTATTTTATGATGAAGCTGTAAAACTACATTGCGATACGATTAAAAACTTTTTAAGGAATCCAACTATAGAAGATATAACTACTTTCGAAAATGCAGTTATTTTGCTTGGTGTACATGATAAATTCTGGAAAGAAAAACAGTATCCTTTACTAAAGGAAGTTGCTGTTCCGTTAATACGATTTTTTCGTGAAAATGAAATTGCAAAGAAAATGAAAGGTCTGCTTTCAGAAGATATTATATTAAGCTGGTATGAAGAGTACGATTGGACAATCAACTGGGAAGAAAAAGAATGGGCTACATTTGTAAAAGAAATTGCTAACATTTCTAATACGGAGTTCTTTAATTTAAAAAATGAGAATGAATTCCGTATAAAACTAAAGTTATTTAATCATTTTCACTCAAATTTCTATATTAGAAGATTACTTGTTCCTCTTACAGTAAAGATTCTTGAAAATAAAAATTTAAGATCTGGAGAAGCTTCTTTTGTTCCTAATTCACTTGATGATGATTTTGAAACTCCAACAATTCATTTTGATAATGACATTTCATATTTTTCATATACAATCAAAAACTATGAAATACCAATTTCTGATCTTCTTTATATATTAAATTCTATTGATTGTAATTATGTTCATCATAATTATGCATATCAGTTGGAAGAACTATATAGAGATTTACTAAAATCGTTCAAGGAAGATATTTCAAAAATTCAAGATGATGAAATCCCTGTATTATATACACTGTTCAAAAAATATATTAATACAGATGACGGTATGTTTATTTCAGATTTTAATGCATATATAAAACTATTAAATGATAAACACAAAGAATCATTATTCAATTTATTATTATCTGATTTAATAAACAATACTAATTGGCAAAATTTATGGATGCTTCATAATTCTATTGTTATCCTTCTGGATATTAAGAATAAAGACAAAGCTATCTCTCTTTGTGAAAAATTAAAGAAAATGAAGAGAGTATATGGTGAATGTATTGCAGATATTTATATTCCAAATTTAAAAGAACACCCTTTATATGACTTATCAAAAAAAGAATATCCTTTATTATTTCCACAAACTGTTAAAAAAGATGAAGAACATAAAAAACTTCTTTTTCAATTTGAAGCAAATAAAAAGGAAATGCTCGAAAAAGAAATTTCTATTATTTCAAATAAAGAAAAACTTCTTGGTGAAATTAACAATATCTTTAAATATCTTGATGAAACAAAAGATAGTTCTGAACGAGATACTGATCGTGGAAGATTATTGGATTTACAAGTAGATTATATCGGTAATAAACTTCAATATGCTTATAAGGAAGAATATAAGATTCCTGAAATATTTTCTTCTTTTGCTTTAACTTATTTATTTAATTTTACAAATGATGACCAAAGCTTAAATAGACCAAAGGCAATAAAGAATATAGAAGAATGGTTTGCTGACGACAAATACTTTTGGCGCTATTTCTTCTGGTTATATATTTGCCATTATAAAAAAGAAGAAACAGACGAGTTTTTAAATAAGAATCCAAGTTTGATTGAAAGAATAAAAGAATCTATGCAACAAGAAGTTTCATACTTTTCTGCCGAAAATGAGTTATCTTTATACGATGGGGGACGTAATCGTTTTTGGGTAGTTCCATTTGTTCATTATTTATCAAGATTCTATAGTAATAAGCTACCAGAATGGTTTGAAAAAAATAAAATTTTAAATTTCATTGCTTATCCTGCATGGCAGCTTTCTACAGGTTATGGAGTTCATATTAATGGTGAATTCAAATGGGAGAGCTGGAATTCTGTTTTTGATTGGATACGGATCGTTTCTGATATAGATGAAGATATGATTATTGAGAAATCGTTATCCATTCTTCCTGAATTAAAGTCAGATCAGTCAATAACACAAATAGTTACTGTATTTGTTGAAAAAATAAAGACTAATGAAAAGTATAAACAACAAATGCTGGATGTTATTATTAATAAAACCATTGAAGAATTGCAAAGGGATTATAAAGATCATAATGAAAAATCAATTATGAACGGAGGAGCATTATCTTCTTTCTGGAGAGAGACTCAAGAAGATTTAATTGATAAACTTTATCCATATGTAGATTTTTCAAAATATAATACTGATGATATTAATTATTGCAGACGCTCTGTTTTTGAATATATTTGTAAAAATGCAAATGAAAATGAAAGATCAAAAATTATTGAATCATTAAAAAATCAAATATCTGAAAAAATTATTAGAATATATCTAACAAAGTTAGGATATGATAAGGCAATAATTCTAACTATTAATGACTTTCTTAATGGTGAAAACTTTAATACAGATTATGCTTTTTATTCTCCATTATTCGGAAAGACAAAAGCATCTTTACGTTTGTTAAGTAAATACTTTCAATTATATAAATATTCGTTAGAAAAAAGTAATGATCGACGTAATTATCTAATAGGATATGCAAAAGAAGGAATTCTACAGACTACAACCAAGAAGAATTTTTGGTTTATAAAAAAGAATTTCAAACACTTAATAAAAAGATTGAAAAAAGAAAGTCGTTATTTCGAAGGTGTAGAAGATTTCTTGAATGAAATTGAACAGAGAATTTTTAGTGATGAAAATGATTAAAAATTTGTGAGAGGAAAAAGAGGAATGTCATCAATAATTATTTGGACAAATTATGAAAATCCTTCTGGTGATTTATGGGTGGTGGCTGATTCTAGATATACGCATCCTGATAAGAGTATAATAACAGATAATGGTCCTAAGATATTTGAATTACCAATTATTTGTCAAAATCCATCATCTCGCGGATTTTTTGAAAATACATATTATTTTAATAAAATAGGTTTTGCATTTGCAGGTTCTGTAACGGCAGCTTTATGTATTTATACAAATGCTTCTCATATGTTATCGCATTTAGCTTCAATTGAGAAAAATATTCCATCAATTGAAGATATAAATAAATTCTTAGTAACAATAGCACAATCATATACTTTGCCTATTAGTAATCCTTTCCCAATGGAATTTTCTGTGTTTGGTTGGTGCCCCATAAAAAAAGAAAATAAAGTTTTTTATACAAGTATTGACAGTAAAAATCATGTTACGAGGGAAGATAAATCTGAAGAATGTAAAGAACAGCCTTTAATCATGGGGTGTCATAAACAAGAGATTTTTCAAAAAATAAATGATGCTATTTCTATGGAAAATTGTAAAACAAGAATTCCTCTTATGGTATTGAAAAAAATTGTGTCGGAACATGAGTTCACTGAAATTGGCGGGGCTGTACAACTCGGTATTAATATAAATAAAACATTCAACTTGTTTTCATTACTAAATCCCTTTACTGATGAAAACGGAAAATCTTCATTACAGTTTAGAAATTTTGATTTGTTTCACGACATTCGTAATGTTGGAAATTGTTTTGTAAATATAAATGGTATGTGTTAAATAGGAGGAGTTTTTAATAAATGTCCGAATCCCAGTTAATCGAATACAAAGAATCTTGGCGTGATGAATATCTCAAATGGATTTGCGGGTTTGCAAATGCTCAGGGCGGCGTGCTTTATATTGGAAAGCG
>Ga0247611_10005209_pt1 | contig 17391 bp, 14 predicted proteins | sample 177DNAGHGhighgp2_FD_192422 | JGI IMG/M metagenome (GOLD analysis project Ga0247611, IMG submission 192422) | Sheep rumen microbial communities from Palmerston North, Manawatu-Wanganui, New Zealand - 1770 DNA GHGhigh gp2 | ecosystem: Host-associated > Mammals > Digestive system > Stomach > Rumen... | reverse complement strand
CACAGCAATCTTCTTCGGTCTTTCCGGTACTGGTAAGACAACACTTTCCACAGATCCTAAGAGACTCCTCATCGGTGATGACGAGCACGGTTGGGACGACAACGGCGTCTTCAACTTCGAGGGCGGCTGCTATGCTAAGGTTATCAACCTCTCCAAGGAGAACGAGCCTGACATCTACAACGCTATCAAGAGAAATGCTCTTCTCGAGAACGTTACAGTAGACGCTGAGGGCAAGATCGATTTCGCTGACAAGTCAGTTACAGAGAATACACGTGTTTCCTATCCTATCGACCACATCGAGAAGATCGCTAAGAACGTTAACAAGATCTCTGCAGGTCCTGCAGCTGAGAACGTAATCTTCCTTTCTGCTGACGCTTTCGGCGTACTCCCTCCTGTTTCCATCCTCACACCTGAGCAGACAAAGTACTACTTCCTCTCTGGCTTCACAGCTAAGCTTGCTGGTACAGAGCGTGGAATCACAGAGCCTACACCTACATTCTCTGCTTGCTTCGGTCAGGCATTCCTTGAGCTCCACCCTACAAAGTATGCTGAAGAGCTCGTAAAGAAGATGGAGAAGTCCGGCGCTAAGGCTTACCTCGTTAACACAGGTTGGAACGGCACAGGCAAGAGAATCTCTATCCCTGACACACGTGGAATCATTGATGCAATCCTCAGCGGCGACATCAAGAACGCTCCTACAAAGAAGATCCCTTACTTCGATTTCGAAGTACCTACAGAGCTTCCCGGCGTATCCACAGAGATCCTCGATCCTCGTGACACATATGCTGATGCAGCTGAGTGGGACAAGAAGGCTCAGGATCTCGCTGGCAGATTCATCAAGAACTTCAAGAAGTATGAGACAAACGAAGCCGGTAAGGCTCTCGTAGAGGCTGGTCCTAAGCTCTGATACTTACTCAGTTCAGATTAGATTTATCAAGAGGTTGTCCGGTTGGGCAACCTCTTTTCTTTAATTTATTTCGGATTTAAAACTTCAGGAAGATAATGAAATATTTAGTGGTATAGTATAAATATCAAGATAAATTTATTTTGGGCAGGATTATGAGAAAAACAAACGACATCAGAGTTGTCAGGACTCAAAAAGCACTTTTAGAAGCACTGGACCAACTGATAAAAACCAAGAAGCTCTCTTGCGTTTCGATAACCGAACTCTGTTCAGCAGCTGATATAAACCGTAATACTTTCTATTACCACTATAACAACATTAATGATCTTATTACCGAAAACAAACAGATACTGGAAGCTGAACTTAACGAAGTGCTCGATGTTAACAATACAAGGAGCCGCACCACGATAAACGAGATATGCAAGGTTTTAATGCGTCATCCGTTATTTTTATCTATAATTGTCTCCCCTAATTGTGACCTTGATCTGTTCGAAGAGATCTTCGGTATCGCTTCTGAAAAAGCCAGGATACAGATCGACAGACATAAAGATATCACTTCTGCCAATGACTTATATTCAACTTATTATTGCAATGCCGGATGCAATGCGGTATTAAGTGCATGGATCCGCAGCGGAATGAAAGAATCGCCGGACGAAGTTGCTGATATTATCTCTTTATCTTCAAGAAAAGGCCCGATCTCGGTTCTTTTCCCTGAAGATTGATATTTCCTTTTTTGAGACTAAAGCCTGTTCAGGTGAACTATTTCGAGAATAACACCGTTTTTTTAACGCGTTTTTAATTCTTTGTATCTTTATTATATTTCCGAACTATTTATAAAAAACATGTGCTATAAATTAAGTATATTTTAGATTTAGGACAACGCTCATGAAAAGATCAACAGACGTAAGAGTCGTCAGGACACAGACCGCATTACTCGAATCGCTTGAGGAACTTCTTAAGACCAAGAAGCTCTCCTGCATAACGATCACTGAGCTGTGCAGTCTGGCCAAGATAAACCGCAATACATTTTATTATCACTATAACAACATCTTTGAGCTCCTTGATGAGCACAAGATGATAATGATCGATGACATTACTTCCATACTTGAAGAAAACAAAAAGCTGGATAGAGACAGTCTCATTAAACTCTGCAAGAGCATCAGACGTCATCCCCACTTCCTCAATATCATTATCTCACCAAACTGCGATCTGGATTTTTTCAATGAGATTTTTAATTTCGCAACCCAGATAACTTCCATCTCTGCCGAAAAGACGAAAAAGGATCTGACACCGCGCGACCTGTTGCTCTGCGCATACAACAATGCCGGTGCCAATGAGATACTCCGCGTATGGATCATAAACGGGATGAAGGAATCTCCCGAGGAAGTCGCCGATGTCATTTGGGAAGTTTCAAAGCGCGGTGTTTTCACAATGCTCTTCCCCGGCGAAAGATTTAACTAGAACCTTTATTAATTGTTTCCTGCATAGATAAAGCCGGTCGTTTTCCTTCTAGCGGCCGGCTTTATTGTTTTTTAGTTTTCGAAATGAATGCCTGAAGCGGTTATCTGATATGTCTTCCCCTGACTGGTCACCTGGAAGAGTTGCCAATGCATATTTTAGAGAAAGATCACGCGTGTCATAAAAATATCAGTCGTCGTTCCCCAATGCATTCCAGATCATCGTGACGAGGATGACAATGGCAGCAAATATCAGCATAAAGAAACCTGCGCCGTCTTCAACCCTATACTCCATCGCAGACTTCGAACCGAGAGCAGTAAGCATTGAACCAGTAATGCGCAATACCGCAGCGGCGCTCTCCCTGTTGATAGCGATGTTGACAACCGTGGATATCGTGACACCGATATTGATCAGAGATGCGATTACATACCCCTTCTTCAACCCAACGATCGTAGCACCTATAACAAATAAGTCGAGTACAAGGATTGCGATGCCGTAGATCGGATAAGCACTGAAAAGCGAGATATTACCGCCCTCTACAGTCTCGTAGTTCAACTGGATAACATAGCACGGGATAAAAACCGCTGCAGCCGAGCAGAGACAAGCTAAGATCAAAAAGATCCTTCTTACATTCATATAACAACCTCCCTTATTCTGCTTTATCCGTATTCCGACGAATAAAATAAACTTGATAAAGTGTACCATTGTTTATTTGGCTTGTGAATAGAAAACATCGCATCTGTGGCTTTCTCAGAAGCAGCTTCAAAACCCAGGCTAAAAACACGGTACAAGCCTGGTTTTTAGCCGAGGTTTTACTTCAAATCTGCAAAAACCAGGCTAAAAGTCCGGCTACTGCCGAGGTTTTAGCCGAGGTTTACTTCACTTTCCGAAGCTTGGCTAAGGGCGGTATTTGCAGGTCATGCAAAAGAGCCGAAAAATCGGCAATAATGCGGCGCTGCCGAATCGTTTGCCGTATTTTTCGAGCATTATGAAGGAAAAATCTTGCAAAAGTAAGGCATAGCCGAATCTTTGCCGATTTTTTCAGATGCCGCATTCATATTTCAAATTTCAGATGCCGCATTCATATTTCAAAATCCGGCAGCACTTAAATTCTGATGAACAAACTATTTCAAAACAAACCTGGGCATATTTTCTTCTGCACACATAACAAAAGATGCTGCCCCTTTTGAGACAGCACCCTGGATAATTGAATTTACTTATATCAGCAGATCAGGCTGTAACTATCTTGCTCGCGCCCTCGAGGCCGTGTCTTTCGACTGCCTCTTCCCTCATCTTGTACTTGAGGATCTTGCCTGCGGCATTCATCGGGAATGAGTCGACAAAGTCAACATATCTCGGAACCTTGTGCTTTGCCATGTGTGTCATGACATATTCCTTGATCTCCTCTTCGGAGGACTCTTCACCGGGCTTCAGGATGACGCAAGCCATGATCTCTTCGCCATAGTCGGCATCAGGAACACCGATGACCTGGACGTCCTGGATCTTGGGATGTGTATAGAGGAAGTCCTCGATCTCCTTAGGGTAGATGTTCTCGCCGCCGCGGATGATCATGTCCTTGATACGGCCGGTGATCTTGTAGTAACCGTCTTCAGGTCTTCTGAGAGCGAGGTCACCGGAGTGGAGCCAGCCTTCCTCGTCGATGGCTGCAGCTGTAGCTTCGGGCATCTTGTAGTAGCCCTTCATGATATTGTAGCCTCTTGCGCAGAACTCGCCGGGTACGCCGTCAGGAAGCTCTTCGCCTGTCTCGGGATCGACGATCTTTGTCTCGACGCCGAAGATGGAAGGTCCAACGGTATTGACTCTCTGCTCGATGGTATCAGTAGTCTTACTCATTGTCGTTGCAGGAGATGCCTCTGTCTGGCCGTATGTGATAACGATCTCGGGCATGTGCATCTTCTCGATGACTTCTTCCATCGTCTTGATCGGACAAGGTGAACCTGCCATGATGCCTGTTCTCATGTGCGAAAAGTCGGTCTTCGGGAAATTCTCGTGACCGAGCATAGCGATGAACATCGTGGGAACGCCGTGGAAGCAGGTGATCTTCTCCTGGTTGATGCAGTTCAGACCCTTTCTGGGAGAGAATGCCGTAATAGGAGACATCGTAACTGCGTGTGTTACTGAAGCGGTCATTGCAAGTACCATGCCGAAGCAGTGGAACATGGGAACCTGGATCATCATGCGGTCGAAGGATGACAGATCCATGCAGTCGCCGATTGCCTTACCATTGTTAACAACATTGTAGTGTGTGAGCATAACGCCCTTGGGGAATCCCGTCGTGCCGGATGTGTACTGCATGTTGCAGACATCGTGCTTGTCGATCGTACGGCGGATCTTCTCTACTTCGCTGACGTTGACTTTCTCTGCGAGCGCCGGGAGATCATCCCAGTGGAAGCATCCCGGAACGCGTGACTCGCATGTGATGACATTCTTTAATACAGGAAGTCTTGCAGCTTCGAGCTTACCGGGTTCGGTATCCTTCAGCTCGGGGCAGATCTCGTTGATTATCTGAATATAATCGGAATCCTTATACTTGTCGATCATGACGAGCGTGCAAGTGTCGGACTGTCTGAGCAAGTACTCGATCTCATGGATCTTGTATGCCGTGTTTACTGTAACGAGAACGCATCCGATCTTTGTTGCAGCCCAGAATGTCAGGTACCACTGGGGAACGTTGGTTGCCCAGATGGCAATGTGATCACCCTTCTTGCAACCCATTGCGAGGAATGCGCGTGCCAGGTTGTCGACGTCGTTCCTGAACTCGGGATATGTTCTCGTATAATCGAGTTCTGTATATCTGAATGCATACTGGTTCGGGAAGAGTTCGCAGATCTTATCCAAAACATCCGGGAATGTCAGGTCGATCAGAGTCTCCTTGGGCCAGGGATAGTAACCTGTTCCCCTGTTGTCCAGGTGGAGCTCTGTCTTCTGCTTCGGCTTGTATGTCTCCATGTAGCCAGCGAAATGAGGAACTACGATGCCCGCGCTTACGAGGTCTTTTGACCATCTGTAGACCCACTCGAGAGAAACATAGCCGAGATAGTCGATGGACTGGAGAGCATCGAACATCTCCTTTAACGGCATGTCGCCTGTTCCCATGAGCTTATATGAGACCTTACCGTCAACCATGACGGAGTCCTTAACGTGAACGTGCTTGATGTATTCGCCGAGATTGTTTACTGTCTCAGTCGGAGTCTCACCCATGAATCTGTAAGGGTGATGCATGTCCCAGAGAGCAGCGACCTTGCGGTTGCCGATTGTATCGAGGAGCTTCTTGAGTCTCTTGGTATCTGCATAAACGCCGTTTGTCTCGATGAGGAGCGTTACGTTGTATTCCTCAGCGAAAGGAATGAGCTCTCTCATGATGGAGATGACTACTTCGTCGTCAATCTCCTTTTCGGGAGCGGGGTTCCTGTCGCCCAACACTCTGATGAAAGACGTGCCGAGCTTTGAAGCGAGCACGATATATGCCTTGATCTCCGCAATGGCCTTATCCTTGGTCTCAAGATTATTGACCGGCTCACCGGATGAGAGACAGGGGATCTTAAGGTTCAGCTCCTTGAGCTTGGCGACGGTCTTGGGAAGTTCTGCATCCGTAAACGGAGGAGCCTTGACCGAGAAGATATCATTGCCGAGGCCTCTGATCTCAATACCGTTGAAATTGAAGTCCTTGGCCATGGAATAGATCTCCTGCCAGGAGAAGTCGGGACATGCGAGAGTCGAAAAACAAGTTAACATTTTTATTACCTCTTTTATTAAACAACCTTTGAATTATATAGGTTTATGGTCTTTTTGTAAAACATTCGCGTGATTTTCGGCCCTCCGCGAAAAGCCGGACAGATTAATAAGGCTGACTAGCAGCCTAGCGAATTTAGCAAAATGTTAAGGGATGAGCCAGCGGCTTTAAATGGTCCGGCGAAAGTGATAGAGAGGTCAGGACATACGGACGACGCTCTATAAGCGCCGTCTGTTAAGACGTCATTAAGATTGTCCCCTCCAAAGAGGTCTAAGATGATCTTCTCCATCTTTCATCTCAAAACCTGACCTTTTTCTATTTCGCGTTTTACGAAAACGCAATAACGTAATTATATATATTTTGTCCGCCTAAGCAAGAGAAAATCTCTGCCTGGGGGCAAGATTCCTTTATTAATTCTGTCATTCCGTCAGCGATGGCCTTATCATCGTTGTTTCCGGCAAACACCATGACCGATTCGCAGTCAGCTGCCGAAGGGACTGTGGGAATGAACTTTGTAAGGCATTCCTTAAGATCAGAGGATGCGCATGTGATAACGTCGTCATCCAGAACACCGATGTAATCGCCTGTATTTACGGAGATGCCGTTATAGACGCCCGTCTTGTCTGCCTTGGCGATGAGACCGGTGTGAACGCCCGAGAGAGCTTCGTTCATGGTCTTCTCGATCTCTTCAACTGACGCGGAAGGATCGATCAAAGAAAGCGCGAGATAGCCTTCTGCCAGGGACTTTGTCGGAACGATGTGGATCTTGCAGTCATTCATGACCTCTTTTACCTTCTCGGCCGTCATGATGATGTTCTTGTTGTTGGGCAGGATTATTATGTGCTTTGCGGACGCGTCGTTACATGTCTCGCAGAGGCTCATGACCGATACGTTGTCGGACTGTCCGCCCTTTGCGATCTCTGTTACGCCCATTTCCTTAAAGAGGTCGGCAAATCCGTCTCCGTCTGCTACGGCAACGATGGCAACATCCTTTTTGCCAGCGAAGACAGTCTCATTATGCTGTATCGTCATGTTCTCGATCTTGAGCTTAACGAACTCGCCGTATCTGTGATAGTAAGCCATAACTGACTCAGGCTTTAATGTGTGGATGTGGACCTTTACCTGGTTGCCGTCTTTTACGAGAACGAGGGAGTTACCGAAGTCTCTCATGTCGGATCTTACGAGTGTCTCATTGAATGAATCGATCTTGTCGTCATCGATCTGGATGATCATCTCGGTGCAGTAACCGAATTCCGCAAGACCTTCACCGCCAATTCCTTCTGCGGGTGCAGCTCCGGCAGGTACCGTCGCGACTGATGCGAACTCTGAAAGGTCGATGTCAAAAGAATCATCCAGAGCTTCGAGCATACCTGTTACGAGGCATACAAAGCCCATCGCGCCGGAATCCAGAACGTTGTATTCCTTAAGAACCGGAAGAAGTTCGGGTGTGTGCTTTAAGGATTCCTTTGCGCCTTCGACGATATCCGTCATGAACTGTTCGGTGGTCGTTTCCTCATCGAGATTATCCTCGGCATTCTCCTGTGCCTCGCGGCATACTGTCAGGAATGTGCCTTCAACTGGTTCTGCAACTGAGTTATATGCACTCTCGGTTCCTGCAAGGAATCCGGCATAGAGAGTTCCCGCGTTTACTTCGTCGAAATCCTTGAACGCTCTTAGGAAACCCTTGAGCCACTGTGAAAGGATTACACCGGAATTACCCTGTGAATTCATCAGGGCGCCCGTATAGAGCTTATCGAAATCTGATGACTCCAGTTCCCTGTCGCCGATCTCGAGCAGGACCTGCAGAACGCCGCTCATCGTCTTGTCCATATTTGTGCCCGTATCGCCGTCAGGGATCGGGAAGACGTTCATGTCGTTTAATTCCTGCTTGTTATCAAGTATCTTCTTGGCACCGCCAATAAGCATTTTCTTTAAGACCGATAATTCCATGTATCCTTTACTCTTCCTGTTGTTATTCGATATATGTTCAGACCTGCTCAGTCTTCGACTTTCCGAAGTAGTTGCAGATCAGCGTGCCGGGGCCTACAGAGACGCCGACGATGGGGCCTATTACGTATTTTTTGACGTTGACGCCCTTTATCTTTGACTTTATCTCCATTTCGAGCTGTTCGGCATCGAAAAAGCAGTCGGCATGACCGATCCATACTGTCTGTTTCTCAGGTGACACGATATAGTTCGAAACATGATCGGCGATCTCGGTAAATGAGGATTTTCTACCCTTCACCTTTTTGACCGCCAGGTTCTGGCCTTTTGAGTCAGATATGATGATCGGCTTGACCGCAAAGAGGTTGCCGAAGAAAGCCGACGATGCCGTTACCCTGCCCGCTTCCTTGAGATAAGACAAAGTCTCGGTCGTTGCGCACTGGTTATAGAAGAACTTGTTGTCTTCTAGCCATTCGCCGCACTCCTCGACTGTCTTGCCCTGGTCACGCATCTTCGAGCATTCGATCGCCAGCATTCCCTGCGCCATTCCGCTGATGAGTGAATCTATGCAGATGACCTTGCGGTCGGGAAACTCGGCGCGGAGCTCGTCTCTTACGATATAAGCGGTCTTGACCGAAGACGAGAGCGCCGAAGAACATGCGATGTAGATGACATCCTTTCCTTCGCTTAAGTGTGCTCTCATCTTGTCGGTAAAGGTCTTTACCGATACCTGTGCAGTCCTGTATTTGACGTCGTTCCTCATCGTTTCGTAGAACGCGTGGGCACCGATATCATTCCAGTCGAGAGAAGCCTGATAAGTCTTCTCTTCCGTGGAAAACTCCATCTCAAAATAATCGATGGAATACTCCTGTCTCAATTCCGGAGTCAGATCTGATGTTGAATCGGTAAGAACGTCAAATGTTGCCATGTCACTATAACACCTCGTTTATGAAGTCAGTAACTGCCTTGTCGTATCCTTCAAGATTCCTGATCCTTAAGTGGGAGTGTGCTCCCTCGTCGAACCAGACCATCTTTTTATTCTTAGAACCCGATACCTCATTGATCCTGTCAAAATACTTCGGCAGAGATGAGACGTCCTGTCTTCCGCAGATCATGAGCTGGGGAACTTCAACGTTCCTGATGGCTTTGATCGGCGTGTTTCCGAAAATGTCGATGCCCGCAAGTTTCTTAAAAAGGAGTCCCATCTGCAAGCAAACGGGGAAAGAAGGCTTTCCGAGATTCCTCGTCCTCTGGCAGAGAACGTTGTAGAACGAGATGAAAGGTCCTTCAAGAACGATGGCGTCGACCAAAGGGTTATGTTCGGAGGCCACATAGATGGCAGCAACTGAGCCGATGCAGATGCCGTGGATGACGAAGTGGTCGATCCCGAACTGCTCGTGAACGACTTTGAGCCATGAGGCAACGTCCTTTCCTTCGAGCATTCCCGCACCGGTGTATCTTCCTTCGCTGAGGCCTGCGGCTCTCGGATCAACGACTATGATGTTGAACTTGTTCTTCTGATAAAGATCGGCGAAATAGTAACAGTATTTGCATGTCTCGGCTCTTCCGGCCATTATGAGACATGCCCTGTCGTATCCGAAGTCGAAGTATTCGCCCTTCATCTTGAGCCCGTCGAAAGAGGTCATCTCGATCTCCTTCATGAAGGAGGCATTCTCTGTGCCCCACTTCATTCCGGTATCGAACATGACCGTGTGCTCGGCATTCTCGGGCGCGCTGTTTCCTCTCGCCCACTTATCCTTTGTTTCCCTGATGAACATATTCGTATATTGCTTTTTGGCTATCTTCATGCAGTAAATCCACATGAAGATAAACCCGCCGCCTATGATGACGACGAGAGCAATTATGATTATCAGCGGCAAAGGATTAAAACCTGAGTTAGTCATTATAACTTAGCCTTGATCTCCTCTAAGATCTTGGTCTCCTCAACGAGGCCTTCGGAGATCTCCTTACCCATGTAGAAAGCGACTACCATGCCGGGGCCGATAGAAGAACCGTTAGCCATGCATACTGTTGTGGGGATGATCTCCTCGGGATGGAACTCCTCACGGATGAGGTCCTGAAGCTGGAGCCACTGAGCCTTACGGAATGTGTGGGATACAAAGATCCTCTTGGGGTTGGGCTCGATGGTAGCCTTCATGTATTCGATCATGGCAGCAAAGAGCTTCTTGTAGCCAGTTACTTTGGTGATGATCTGGTTCATGCCGTCCCTGTTGAACTCGGCGATAGGCTTGATGTTGATGAGTGATCCCATGAATGCGGATACGTTGGAGCAGCGTCCCATCTTGGCGAGGAACTTGAGGTCGTCAACCGTACCTGTCTGGTGGCATCTGTGCTTGTTCTCTTCGAGCCACTGAGCAACCTCATCAATGGACTTGCCTTCCTTCTTCATATCACCTGCCAGAGAGCAGAGAAGTCCGTCACCGCCTGAATAACGGAGAGAGTCGACAACGATGATCTTTCTGTCGGGATACTTCTCCTGAAGGTTTGAAGCAGCCTTGCGGCATGCGTCATAAGTATTTGAAAGAGCGTGGGAAAGTGAGATGTTAAGGATATCTTTTCCCTGCTTGAGATACTTCTCGAAAAAAGCCTCCTGTATCTCAATGTTCTTGATTCCCGTTGTGTACATGGAATCCTTTGACATTGAAGTATAGAAGTCCTGAGGTGAGATATTCTCCCAGTCAAGCGTGGAATCTTCTGTGTGTCCGTCCGGGAATGTGATGTTTCCGGGAAGGTAATCATCGATTCCGAATCTCTCTCTAAGATCCTTTGTAAGGTCTGTGGAGCTGTCTGTGAGAATTACATAATCAGCCATTTCTGTTTCTCCTTATATAAATATTTATTTTGAAGACTTAATCATAGTAATAACATCGCCTACGGTCCTTGGCGTGTAGTCACCGTCAACCGGCAATGTTACCTTCAGCCTGCTCTCGATGTTCATGAGCATCACCTCGGAAGAGCGATCGTCTAATCCGAGTTCGGTGAGTTCAGAATCGGGAGTGATGTATTCGAGGGGGACATCGAAATTCCTGTTCATGGTCTTATGTGTATCCGCAATAATGGAATACAGTTCCGGGATCATATCCATCTGTCCTACTTTCCCCCTGCCCTCGCGTTACGTGCCTCTTCGATCTCGCTGGAGATCTTGGCAAGATTAGCCTTCATCTCTGCCCTGATCTTCTTGATGTAGCTGTTCATCTGAGGCTTTGTTTCCGATATAGCCTGACGCCTGAGTTCATAGAGCTTTTCACGCATTATTTCATTGGCTTTATCGTACGATTCATTATCTGTTACAAGCCCTTCTTTGTCAAATTCTATGGGGTCTCCGACAACAAAGCGCGTGGGCTTAAACAACTTATATGAAGTATGGATATAAACAGGTACGACGGGACGCTTTGTATAGATCGAAAGCATCGCAGGTCCCTTCATGAAATCAAGGAACTCATCGTCGTAATTCATGTGTCCTTCCGGGAAGATAATGAAAGGTTCGTGATTTTTTAAGCCATCCATCATGGTCTTTAAGGATTCCCAATCAAATCCGGATCTGTCGAGAAGTACGCATCCCATGGCCTTTTCAAAGAATCCCCATGACTTGTTTACTTCTGCAACGTCCTTTGCGGCAAGGCTTCTGCAGTATACCCGGCGGAAAACGTAATAAAGCAATGCAGAGTCGATCCACCATGAGTGGTTTGCGACAATGACCATTCCCTTATCCATATATCTTGTTCCGCGTGCAAGATCACCATTATATGTGATCTTTGTTCTCATAAGGATCTTGATTCCGGGCCATGCGGTCGTCTTCATAAAGTTATAAAGGAACCCTGCATACTTCGGTCGCTTGAGCTTCTTGCCGTCAGCTATCATGAAGTTTCTTAAATAGAACTGTCTGTATTCCTCTGTCCTGTTCTGAAGGTCCTTAGTGAAAGCATTTGCCCTGTCCTGCAGGTTTTCGAGATCGTCCCTGGTCATGTAGGTATCGGGATACATGTAGCTTCCGATGAACATCAGGTCACGCTTTCCCGGACCGATCCTTCCGTTATGGAAAACGGGAACGATAGGAACACCTGCGCTCAATGAGATGAGAGCTGCAGCCTGCTTGTATTCCAAAAGCTTTCCTTCTGTCTCAATGTGGCCTTCCGGGAAGATCAGGATGGAATGGCCCTTGTTTATCTGCTCGACGGCCTGATTGACCGCGTCCATGTTACCCGTTACCGCGTCGACCTTTATGACGCCCATTGCCTTCATGAAGAACGTGAGGACGGGGCTGTAGTTATAGAACTGTGAACCTACGAGCACGTATTTCCTTCTGCCCGGGAATGCCAGAAGAGCCTCGACATAATCAAGGAACGCCGTGTGGTTCATGGCGATGACGACAGGACCTTTATACTTTTCCTTTTTGTCCTTGCGCAGATAGATCTTCTTTATCGGAAAGAGGATCAAGGCAGGGATTATGCTGTTGATGTAAAGGAGCCATCTGATAAGGAACATTATTCTTTGGTCTCCTTACTCTGCTCTATCAGGTAATCAGCGATCGCCATGGGTGTGATCAGAGGCGTTTCCGTCATGTTGATCTGTCTGCCCGTAGCTTCAGATACTTTCGAGAGCAGTTCTACATACTGCATCGAATCTCCGCCCAAGGAAATGAAATTAGATGTATCAGTAATCTCGGAACGGTCTTTATTAAGCACCGCGGCGAAAACGTCACATACCTTGCCGATGAGCTCTGTGTACTCGGCGCTCCTCGTACGTGTGACCTCCTCGTCAGTAGGTCTCGTGCATTCGGTTGCAAAGAGCTCAGATTTCTCGAGCTTCTCAGCAAGAGCCTTACGGTCAATGCCCTTAAAGTTCTCGGGCATGTTGCCGATGAGATTTAATACCCTGACAGGTCTTTCCGACATCGTGAGAGAATCGATCGAAGTAAAAACGGCCTTAAGCGAGGATGCCTTCTCGAAAGCGCCCATCGTGCCGTCGTCAGCGAGAACGAGACACATGATCTTCTCTTCACATCCCGGGAGCTTTGCGTTGATCATGGCTTCCTGTGTGAATGCTCCCTTGTCGATCCTGGACTCGATCTCTTCAGGTGAGATATTCTCGCCGTTGGGTCCGATGATGACGTCGTCCAGACGGCCTATTATGTGAAGTCTTCCCGTTTCGTCGATATTAACGAGGTCGTTCGTTGGATAGTAATCTTCATTGAACTCCGTAAACTTTCCGTCTACATAGATGCCATTCATCGTGTGATCCTTCGGGATCAGGAGCTCGCCTTCATTGCTGATCTTATAAGCGACGTTGCTGAAGATCTTACCTGTGCTCGTGCCGTTCCTGAACTGGGCTTTTCTTGAGAGTTCGACGCTTAAGACGCCGCACTCGGTAAGGCCGTAGCCTGCATAGATGGAATAACCCAGACCGTTAAGGACTTCCAGAGTCCTGGGCGAGATGAATCCGCCGCCGGAGATAAGGAATGTAGCCCTCTCTCCCAAAAGCTGTCTTCTAACTTTCTTGAAAATGACCTTACGCACGAAGACCGGTCCTAAGAGCGGGAAAATGTTCTGAAGCTTATTCGAAAACTTTATAGCCTTGTTGAACTTCTCTGTCTTACCCTGCTTTGCTACTTCCCTCTCAAGCGATGCTACTGTCTTGTTCCAGACAAGCGGGATCGCGAAGAAATGCGTGACGCCGATGCGCTTACAGACGTACTGGATGCTCTGGGCGTCGTATTTCGGAAGGAAAACAAATCCTCTTCCGAAGAACATGAACCACATCAAAGTCGCGATGAGACCGAAGATGTGATAGAAAGGCAGGAATGCCAGATTATGTATGTCGAGCTTGGCATTATACTGTATCGATTGGTTTGTCTTTACGATATAGCCGCTCATCTCGACCTGAAGGCAGATCGTCTTTCCGCTGTGAGATATGATCTTCGGCTTTGATGTAGAGCCTGAAGTGATGAGTATTATCTCATCAGCCCAGTTGATCATGGACTTGTCGAACTTCACGCCCTTGCCTGCTTCGAGGAGTTCCTTTACGGAAACTGCGCGGTTGACTCTAACGTCTTCGGAGACGACGAAAACGGGATCCATGTCCTTGATGATGTCGTTCGTGATGCCGATGTTGTGTCTTGTGTTAAGAAGGATCGGCCTGAAGCCTGCCTGCAAAAGTCCCCAGAAAAGAGCGACCCAGTCAGCGGAGTTTTCGAGAAATATGCCGACGAAATTATTGTGTCCGCCCTTGCCGTACGTGACGGCTGCCTTTGTGAACTCATCGACTCTCTCGTAAAGTTCGTAATAAGACATCTGACGGATCTGTCCGTCTTCGAGCCACTCGCCGAATCTCTCGCTCGTAAATCTGTTCTTGATTATCGTGTAAATAGACTCAAACGTCTGCGGCGCGTTTTTCAGCGCTTCTATGTTTTCAGTAACAATTGAAGAGACCATTATCCCTTATATTCCCCAAACCTTTCTTACTTGATCGCACATCTCGAGTATCGACGCCTGTGCCTGAGGCAGGATGCCGAAATAATCGAGGAAAGCGTGTGAGACACCCATGTATCTGATGTGCTCGTTAGGAACTCCGGCTTTATCCAAAAGTGTCGAATAGTATTCGGCCTGGATGCGGAGTCCGTCATATTCTGCGGTAAACACGCCCGTATAAGGCATTACGCTCAGATCGGCATAGATCGGACTGATGTCGGGATTGCGCTTAACTTCCTCATATCTGCCGCCTGAATAAGCCATGAGGATATTAGCCATGAGCTCGTTGTTTCCTTTGCCGTCGGCACGTCCCAGCTGCAGACGGGACTCGATAAGTTCCCTCTGCTCGTCAGCGATGTTGTACATGTCGAGACTCCAGTCGTAGAGAGCATCCTGAGAATAAAGATCAACACAGGGATAGAAGAGGCCTGCGTAGCTGATCTTTGCTTCCGACTTGTTGTCGAGGATAGCCGCGAGCGCGAGATTTGCTCCTGCGGAGTCGCCGAAAAGTCCGATCTTTTCTCTATCTATTTTCAGCGCATTGGCGTTCTCATAGACGTATGCAATAACTCCGCAGATGTCTTCGATGGCAGCAGGATAAACATTCTCGGGAGCGAGGCTGTATTCGATGTTGAATACCATGCATCCGAGGTTTTCTGCCGTATATCTGCAGGGTTCCTTGTAGAACTCCGCTTTTGAAGCCATAAAAGAACCGCCGTGTATGTATATCATGACGGGCAGTTTTCCCGTTAACTCAGCAAGCTTATAAGAAAAGACCTTGATGTTCCTGCCGTTGACTTCGACTTCAAAGGAATCTTCATCGATAGCCCTAGTGCACATATCCTGGCAGTAAGTCTTTGTCGTCTGACGGAGTCCCTCGATCGAAAACTTCATGGGTATGGATTTCTGGAAAGCATAGATCGCGCTCCTGATGAAGAACTCCCTCGGATCCATCTTCCCTTCAAAGTCACCCGCATCCGGAACGGGATGCGCTACGACATCGCGGCCGTATGCTTCGACAAGACCGCCCGATGTCATGATGCTCTCAACCAGTTCAAATTTGCATTTTTCCATAGATCAAACCTTTCCCAGTATTCCTGATCTGCCAAACACATAGCTTAGCACTAAAATAACGATTAGAGACAAGACGCCGCCCAGGAACATAAACCATCCCTGATAGTAGAACAGGAGCATGATCAGCGTCGCGATGCAGTACTTGATGGAACAAGTGATATAGTAAATGACGCTGATCTTCTGCCTGTGCCTGATACCGGCCGAAAAAACATTGAGCACGGCATGCATCGCCGTTACCCAAACGTATATGCCTATGAGCCAATAGTAAAAGTGCGGAATGCCGAACCATACTATGACCGAAACAGTAAGCGTATAGAGCGTATAAAGCAGCGCCGAGATAAGACCATAAGCCCATAAAGATTTCTGTATCCTTATGGTGTCCTTTATCGGCCTGAAATGGGTATTCTTGTTGTTGTTCTCGTAAATGGTCTTAATGTCGATGCCGGTGACCTTCATGCCCTCTTTGTGAGCGGTCGCGAGAACGTTGAGCTCATACTCGTATTTGTTGCCCGGAATGTCCTGGAGCCACATGCAGAGCCTTGTAGGAAACCCTCTGAGACCTGACTGGTTGTCTCTCAGATAAACGCCCGTAACAATCGTATAAACGATCTTGGACATGTCGTTGCCGATCCTGGACTTGATCGGGATCTTTTCCGAAAGGTCCCTCATGCCGAGAACAATACCGTCGGTCTTCCTCGTCAGATGTGCCACACGCTCGATATCCTCGATCGCATGCTGTCCGTCTGAGTCAGCCGTGACGATATAATCGACCTCGTCGCTCAAATTGTTGCCGATATACTCAAATCCGCGCTTAAGGGCATAACCCTTGCCCTTGTTGATCTTGTATCCGATGACGTCGGCATAGACAGCCGCACGCTTAAAGAATTCATCACATCTTTCAAGGCTTCCGTCATTAACGGCAACGACCTTGAATCCGCGGCGGTTAAGTTCTTCCACGAGGCGCAGGAACTTCTCGTCAGGATTATAAACAGGCAAAAGCACGGCAGTCTTCATCTGGCAGAAACTTCCTTACACCTTCCTCTTAAACCCAAAGCACATATGGGTCCAAGCATAAACTAACAGCATATTTTACTATACTTATTTAAATTAATAAATAAGAATGCACGTTCTGTATATTAAAGCTACACTTCATCTCAGAAAAACATTCAATCAGAAAAGAATAATTAACGTTCTTTTTCCTGCTGACAAAAACAAAGGACCTCTTATGAGATCCTTTGAATGTAATCGTTTATTTGCAGTTAGTGCTTATGCGGTTTTGGCTTCTGCAAGTTCCTTTACTTTATCAATTGGAAGTCCGGTATCTTCAGCAATTTCCTCTAGGGAAAGTTTTCCTCTTGCAATCATCTTAAGAGCAGTCTCGATTCTAGTCGCATTTTTTGATTCGTTCCAAACTTCGTTTCTCATATCTTCCAAAGAATCAAACATACGCTCAACTCCTTTCTCAGACTCCTTGAAGTATCTGACCTTTTCAGATAAAGCCGCATAGTTCATGTCTTTTGCTTCCGTGCAGAAGAAATCGCTCATGAGCTTGGCTAGTTCCGTGTCAGATCCTTTCATCGCACCGTTCACATATATGATATGCTCTCCGTCGTTGAAAGGCAAATAGTCACATTCGGAGATGTATCTATCAATGTGGTAGATAGGCTTGTTTAACCCTAGGACATCATTCTCTGTTATGAAGATAACATAACTCTCCCTGATATCTGCCCATTCCTCGCCATGCTCCAGCATGTTTGAATCGAGCATGC
>Ga0247611_10005208_pt1 | contig 17392 bp, 4 predicted proteins | sample 177DNAGHGhighgp2_FD_192422 | JGI IMG/M metagenome (GOLD analysis project Ga0247611, IMG submission 192422) | Sheep rumen microbial communities from Palmerston North, Manawatu-Wanganui, New Zealand - 1770 DNA GHGhigh gp2 | ecosystem: Host-associated > Mammals > Digestive system > Stomach > Rumen ... | reverse complement strand
TCTTTCTGAAATATGAGGATATCGCCGTCTGTAAAGAAAAAAAAATATTTACACAAAATCCTATAGACTAGTATCTTGGTATAAATAATATAATTTTTAACATAGTATCTGAAGAGGGGACTCGCGGCAGCAGTCCAATTGTCTACCATACAAGATTACAAGCGTCACGACGGCAGCGTGGAGACAACAAATGTGGTTTCAAACGTCACGGCGGCAGCGTCCCCTTTCAAAGGGGTGCCACGACAGTGGCGGGGTATGTATCCCGCTGGCGGAGCCAGCACAAATATCACTACCACTTATAAGGACTTTTGGCATTTGATTTCGGATACATACCCCCCGGCTTCGCCGTACCACAAGAGGGAACTCGCAGCAAAAGTCCGGCCGCCTCAGTTATAGTTTTCAAATCCGACATTCTTTGGTCCCGATTATAGCACTATTGCCTAACGAATTGTCCATGTATTCGTTGTAACTTTGCTCACCTTTCACTCCAAACTAACTCTATCTATATCAATTCTTAAACCCAAAGGTTAATAAGAACTTATGATAAGGTAAATAAGAGGTGAACAGTTAGCGAAGCGAGAACAAAAAAACAGGGGAAAGACGGAGGGTAGAAAAAGGACGAGGTGTGGGAGGCGAGAATGGATGAGGTGAAGGAAAGGATGGGAATGAACAAAAAACGGGCGGCCGAAAAGGCCGCCCGCAGAAACGCAGTTCTATGATAAAATCAAACAAAAAAAGTCGTCAGATTATTTGCTGCTGGAAGGACCCGTTCTGTTGCAGTCGGCGTAGGTATAGCCAGGAGCGGGTTTGACCAAACGGACAGAATTACCATAATAAATCACACCATCTTCTGTGGTATTATTGGCTACATATTGAGTGGCCGAATAATTATATTGCATATAATAAGCTTCGGAAGGTGAACCGGAAATTGGGGTAGCTGTCCAATAATAACCAGTTAGATAGGTCATGGCGGCACCAATCCAGTTGTCTTTGAATCCTCCAACATCACGATAGCCAGATTCGGGCAGGAGCACACATCCAACAGCCTCAATACGTCTGAATTGTTCATAAGTAAGGTTGTTCACCCGCCCTGTAGTCAAAGTAATGCCGGAAGGCAGTCGATCAATGGTCCAGTCATCAGGGAAGAGAAGGCAACCATGGATAGTGGTTTGACCAGTGGGATGATTGGGGATATTGGTGATATTAACATTGATACGCAAACCATCAGCACCTGGACGTTCACCCAACAAATAGGCCCATTCTGTTGAAGTCATAGTGAACCATGTGTTGGCAGGGTCACCGTCGATAACCATGGTTCCCCAATCCAAAAAGACCGGATTTGACCAATAATAATCGTCAGCCTCTTCTTCTGCACGGAGTCCATAGGAATTGGTACCTTCAGTATACCAAGTATTATGACCAGTACCTTCATTGCTAATACTCCAAGAGAACAAATCTACATTTTCGGAAAGCTGGTTCCATCCACCAGCTAAATTACCATTACCGAAATAGTCATATTGGTTGTCGGCGAAATGCCAAGTGCTGTTGTCAGCATAGGTAGAAAGGGCACCGATATGTTGCAGATTGCCTTTGGAGAAGACTACTTTGCAATCTTCGGAGATGGAATAGTAGCCGGAGATTTCGGTGTCTTCCTTGGGAGTGCCGGAGTTAGTAATAAAATAGACGGTGTTACGGTCGATATTGATTGAAGAATAGTTCACTTCAACGTTGTCGCTGCCAGTATTGAAGCGGATTTTGACGGTGAAGGGAGTGCCAGAGGTGTAAGGAGGAACGATGACATACATTTTGGGGCTGGTGGCACTATTGTTGACGACGATGCCATTAGGCATCTCGAGCACCACGCGGCTGTTTGCACCGTTGTAGGGGATGTCGATTCTGGAGTTGGCACCATCGATGGTTGCAGTGCCTTCGCCCCACAAACCTCTATCCACGGCAGTAACTTCAATGCTGCGGATGGTTTGGGTACTGCCGGTATTGTTGGTCCACTCCACCTCAATAAGCGAGCAAAGGTTGCGGAAACGCAACACGCCATCGCCATTGCCAGCGAGCGCAGCGGCACAAGGCAGGTTGATTTTCTGCTTGACTACGCTACCAACGGTCTTAGTTTCCCAAGTCTGAAGATGGGGAAGTTTGATGGTGGTGGTAGCCGAAACACCATTGTTGCCGGTAACGATACTGGCAGGATACATGGCATAGTAGGTACCATCCTCTTCAACAGCCGGCACATCCTTAACCGTATAGCTGCCAGAGATGTTGAAAGGATCAGCGTTGTTGTTGATTTTGATTTGCTCGCCAGCAGTAAAGAACTGAGGCACATCGTTAGGATTGAGATATATTTTGGAATTGGCACCTACAGGTTCCAGCTTGGTGCCAAGATTCACAAAACCGTTGGATTCTTTTTTGCAGCCGGCAAAAAGAACCATGCATGCTGCCAAGGCAGCTACAAATACTTTACTATTTTTCATTTTGACGATATTTGCTTTGTTTTGGTATTACAAAATAATGGATTGGACAAACATCTGAATATTAATTTCCGCCTAACTCTCTGCGGAACATACCTTCGGCCTGACCAGACACATCACCAGGGTTCTGGCTTTGTAATGTCTGTGTTTCCTGGCTTTTAACCCCGAAGGAATCGAATCCATTTTCAACTTTGAAGCTCACCACTTTAATAGTGGGAGTCATGTACTGTTTTTCTTTTAGATCTTTCATCTTTAATTATTACTTTTATGTTCTTCTTATTTGGGGAAAAAGAATCAAAAATGAAGTGAATATCGATTATTTTACACTTAAAGACACTGCGTACAAACGTTACTTCGCACACTGTGTCTGTCACTTACCTCATTTCACCTTTTTCTTCTTTCGTTTGCAAAAATACGCCTTTTTCCCTTTTCAGACTCTATTTATGGTCTTTTTAGCAGACGAATTATAATCATTTAACATTCTATATATTTACATCATTATCTATAGAAATAAGTAATAATGTCATATTATACATATATTGTGGTATGTTACCTCATATAATTAAAATATATTTTGCAAATAAAACGAAAACTATACTCTGTGGATAGTTTCACAATAATCAGAAAGTAGAGGGCGGAAAGGATAAGGGTATAGAGGGGTACGGCGAAGCCGGGGGTATGTATCGTAAAAACAAATGCAGAAAGTCCATATATTAAAAGGACTTTTGGTATTTATGCTGGCTCCGCCAGCGGGATACATACCCCGCCACTGTCGTGGCACCCCTTTAGAAAGGGGACGCTGCCGCCGTGACGTTTGTCTGGTAAAATGGAACCCACACTCTGCCGCTGTTACGCCTGAAACCTCATTTATTGCCCCAACGCAGCCGTTGTGACGTTTGGATACTCTCTTGATGTGCTGACGTTGCCTCCAGGATGATTGTGAAAAAGGGGATTGCACCATCGCTAAAGCGGCGGAGCGGATAGATGCTGCACGGACAAGGAGGGCCTAAAGTGACGGAGCAGGAACAGACAGAAGGGAAACAAGAAGGGCGGAACGGGTGGCGGGAGAGATGCGGTGGGGATGGGACGTGCGGTGGCCCACAACCCAGAGGATGGCATCGGTGGAGTCGACAAGAAGAAGCTGACGTTGCTTGTCGAGCAGGCTGAACTTATGGTTGGAGAAGAAATCGCTGAGGAGTTGGGAACCACGGGACATGCCGAAAGGTTGGAAACGGTCGCCCTGCCGCCAATGACGCAGGGAGAGCGGCAGACGGACGGTGTCGGCATCGAAAAGGGCCTGGGTGGGAGGCAGGGAGCGAGGATTGAGGGTGAGGTGGGAGATGGGGATAGACTGAAGATGGATTGGGGGCAGGAGTGCGGAGGCAGGGGCAGCAGAGAGGGGAGTGATGAGGAGAGCGTCGCGATCGAGAATGGCGCAATGGGATGGGGAATAGAAGCGGCTGCCGGAGCGGGTGGCAGCGGAGATGGTGGCGACGGTGGCGGAATTGAATCCCAAGGGGTGAAGCATTTCGAACAGCAGCTGGAAGCGCAGATTGGGTTGGGCAAGGGCGGGCAAGAGGTCGGCGAAGTTGAGGGAGAGCCGGTATGTGCCATCGGGGAGGGAGGAAAGCAGCTGTTTGGTGAGCGGCTGGAGCAGGGCTTGATAGAGATGCTCGGCTGACTGGAGGTGGGCTATGGTGGCGGAAACGGTGCGGTCGGCAGCGGGCTGCAGCTGACGGAGGAGTGGGAGCAGTTGGTGGCGCACCTGGTTGCGACGGTAGTCGAGGGAGGCATTGGTGAGGTCTTCCACATGGTCGAGGTGGTGGCGGGAGGCATAGGCTTCGATGTCGTCGCGGCCAAAAGGAAGCAAGGGACGTACCACATGGGCCTGCACCGGAAGAATGCCATGGAGACCGGAGAGGCCTGTGCCTCGGAGAAGGTTGAGGAAGAAGGTCTCGTTGGAATCGTCGCGGTGGTGGGCGGTGAGGAGAGCTGGATAGCCATGAGTTTGGCAGAGGGTGAGGAACCAGTCGTAGCGCAGACGACGGGCAGCATCCTCGACGCTGAGCTTATGGGTGTGGGCGTAGTGGAGGGTTTGAAAGTGCTGCACATGGAAGGGAACCCCATACTGGAGAGCCAAATTGCGGACAAAAAGCTCGTCGCGGTCGCAGTCGCCCGGACGTAGGTTGAAATTGCAGTGGGCAATGGCGAAAGGGAAGTGGGCACGGTGCATGAGATGGGAGAGGACCACCGAGTCGACACCTCCGCTAACAGCAAGCAGCACCTGCTGCCCCGTGGGGAAGAGGTGCTGCTGAGCCACATGTGCTATGAATTGCTGAAGCACTATTTAAGAATCATCTTGCGCAAACGGCGCTGACCGTTATACTCAATGCCATAGTAGTAGACACCCGAGGAGAGGTTGCCCTTGTTGAAGGAGATGGTGTTGCGGCCTCCGGAATAGAGGCCAGTGCTCTCGTAGACCTGACGACCCACAACATCGTTGACGAAGAAGCGTACCTGACCACTGGACGGGATGACAAACTCGATACGGGTAGAACCATCGAAGGGGTTGGGATAGTTCTGCTCCAGGCCGAACTTGAAGTCCTGAACCATGGGGACATCCTCAAAGTAGTTGACGACTTCGATAATGGTGGTTTGATCGTTGGCGGGATTAGCGTCGGGGCTAGGCGGTCTCAGAAGGCCAGTACCTTGATAGGTGCGGGTGGGCGACTTAGGAATCTTGCGGTAGTTGCCCTGATTATTGATGAAATCGAGATGGATAGTCTGACCCGGTTCGATATATCTGTCGTAACGAGGACGCGAGGTCTTGATGGGGTCACTGCCATTGATGACAGCCTCAATATTGATGTTGTTGTTGTAGGGCAGGTTGGCCGTATTGGTGAGAACGGCACGGATGCGGCAAGAGTCGGTCCTGTTCTCTTCCACCTGGAGTTTGATAATACCCAACTCGGTGGTGAGAGGCAGAATAGTGAAGGAGGTGTCGTTGGATTGATTAGTATCGTTGGGGACAGAGACATAGGAAGTGATATAATCGTATGGGGCGGAACGTTGTCGAACGGCCCTAGTGACGTAATGAACAGCACGTTCGCCAGAAGCAAGGCCGTTTTCACGGTAGAATGTTTGCTCCATACGGTTGGAGGTGTCATTATCGTACCAGAAGCCAATGGTGAAGTTGTTGACCATACGAGCACCTATGTTTTTGACTGCAATACCCACATTTTGCCAATACAATGTGTCGTTGGGGTCATGATCGGTATAACGGGTATCCACAAAGGCACCTTCGACTTCCACATCGGTAATGGCCGAGACACCGGAAATGAGCATGGAGAGAGTGTCGTTGTATGGATAAACATCCTGTGCGTATTCGCCCCAAGTGGTGAGTTCCATGGTACCCATAGTGGAGCGTTCGCGGTGGCGGAAGGTATAGTTGAAGTACTCGCCAGAGCCTAGCGGATGACCCAGATAGGTGTTGAATTCGACATGCTCGCGAACGGGAGTACCAGCATTATAGGAGTAGACCATGTCGATGGCGTTGATTTCGTTCTGGCCGAAGTTACGCATACGGACCGTGATGTACATGCTGTCGCCAGCCACTACACTTCTGAGAGGCGACACGATGCTGGAGAGCTGGAGGTCGTTCTGCAAGGGCGAAAGAGTGAATGTCTTGGTGGTTGAGTCGTTGTCGTAGTAGATATCGTGCTGCATGCGGGTGAAGGCAGTGATGTCAAAAGTATCGGGGAAGGCATTGGTGATGATGAAAGGATCGGGGAACTCGAACTCGATATCGCCATCGATGGGGACAGTGTCGGGACATACCGCCTCACGAGCAAGATAGGTGCCATAAGGACGATAGCTGACGGGAATATCAGAAACTGCCTTCAGACCGTAGTTGTGGATGAGGATACGAGGATGGATGGTCTGACCAAATTGCGGGTGGACAGGATATGTAATATCGACAACACCCACATCGTAGTCGCGACGGGCACGGCCAATGACCAGATTGTCGATGGCTGCACCATCACCGAAGCTGGCGGAAGAAGAGGTGGTGACAGGCGTGGTGAAGATGAAACGGAACTGGAGGCGTTGCGGGAAGTTACCGCTGGTACCAGTGGTGGGAATGCTGACGGGGATATACTCACCGTTGTTGGTAGAGCCTGTCCAGCCTTCCTGCTGGTCGTACCAGCTGGGGTTATCTTCTGCGCCCCAACGAGCACTGGGATGGTCGAGAAGGACCCATTTCTTTTCATAGTTGAGATATTCCATCCACATGAAGGCACCCTCGGCCATATCCTTGCTGATAAGGAACTTGATGGTGTCGACTTTAATCTGCTGGATGTTGATGATGGGAGAGTAGACCACACTGCGGTTGCCATGGACACCCGTGACCACCGACTCGGTGGTACTGGTGATGAGCGCATTGGGCTGAGAGTAGGCCGAAACGATGTGAGACTTGGCAGGGATGCCACGCTCGAAATAGTTGCGGGTGTAGTTGTTGTAGCCTGCAGGGACATACCACTTGTTGATGCCCACATCAAAGCTATCGGCCACAGTAGCTTCGACCACAAAGTAGCGGTGGAACCGATAATGAAGCTCATTGTTGGCGGTATGGAAAGTATCGCCCGGCACGGACACGGTGCAAAGGAGGTCGGTGGTGCCTTCATAGAAGTCGATAGAATCGAGACGGACAGGAACGCTCTTGCCCGGGTCGAGGTTACCAGTCCAATTGATGGTGCCTGACTGGGCAGGATGGTAGTTGTCGTTGAAGGCATATTCGATTGTGGCGCTGGTGAGAGGTGTAGCACCCTTGTTGGCCAGCATGACAGTTACATAGTGGTTGTTCTCGGTAACAATAGGATTGCGCGGAGCGGCCACACGGGTAAGGGCGGCATCAACAGAGTCGAGTTCGACATCCTCCTGCACGTACAAGAGGTACTGCTGAATCTGGCCGTTGGCGTGAGTGGCATTTGTGGGATAATCCATAAAGGCAGTGGAGTCGCCTTCGACCCAAACAATCATACGCTGATAGCCATAGTGGGCATATTCAGGTACGGTATAAGGAATGCTGATGGGGCGACGGCTGCGCACCTTATAACCCTTGCCCAGGAGAGAGGGCTGGGGATTGATGTTCTCCTCGTTGACGAAGTCGTAGAAACCATCGCGGTTGTAGTCGATGGCCACAAAGAGGCTGGCAGCGGTGCTGGAGTCCATCTCATTCTGGTTGTTGGCCACCTCGATGGTGATAGTGTCCTGCGTGCCGCGACGCACAAAGAGGGTAGGCACCTCGGCCTGAGCAGCATTGTAGGAGCCCAGCCAGAGATTGTCGTAGCCTATCATGTCGGGCATTTGATTGTCGATTTCGTTGAAGGAGACATGCTTAATATCGAAGCCTTCGGTAGCGGTGATATACCAGTTGTTGTCGGTGAATAAGTTGTCGTAGACAGATTCGGGCAAGGCTTTGAAGTTGTGGATATGGCGGAGAGTGTCGTTGCCGCGCTGCTGGTCGTCGGGATGGTAGACCCAAGCGTTGAGGGTATACTGTGTCTGGACGAGAGCCGAAGCGGTGTTCTGGAGCAGAGCAGTATCGAAGGTGAAGTCGTAGTAGCTGACATTGTCGCCTACACGGCCAGGGATGGTAGTGCGGACGGTGTCGTGGACTTCGAGATAGGTGACACGGCCGTTGGCGTTCATGAATTTGAATGCAATGGGGATATTGCTAATGGCCTGACTACCATAGTTGACCACGCGGAGGGTGACGGTGTCTTTCTCGAGATAGACACGGCCAGAGGCACGAGGCGAACGCACTTCGGAGATAGAGACATCGTAGTAGAGCGGAGGATTGATGCCCACGTTGATGGGAGCATAGTAGCTGGTGCAGTTGCGGGTGCTGAGGCAGGCGAGGTAGTAGGTAGAGTCGTGGAAATATTGCGGTGTTTCGCTCCAGTGAGTGGAACGGTTGTAGTTGTTGTTGCCATTGTAGAAGAAGTTACCACTAGTGGTGTCGCGATGCCAACGGATGGTGCGGTTGGCGTTCTGGGTGGCATAGAGATTGCCATAGGTGCCATAGTCGACCATGGTGTCGTGGGCGATGGGCATTTCGGGCGTGTGGTTGGAAGTGATGTTGATATAGTTGGTGGTGTCGTTATGATACTTGACATCGAATTCATGATGTACGAAACCACGCAAACGGACGGTGATATCTCCGATGTAGCCGGTGGGATAGAGGTTGGGCTGGTTGGGAACGGAGAGCAGGACATCGCGGTTGGTACCGACAGGCAAGTCGTTGCCCGAGCCGAAGGTGTGGACATCGGTATTGTCGCTTCCGGGGAAGTTGGGGAAGCTCTGAGTGGATGGCTGGTGACAATAGTAGTCGTAGCCGAGAGTGAAGGCGTAATCGCCCGGGAAGTCTTTCTTACCGGCATTCTTGAGGGTGTAGCGGAGAGGTACCTGGTACATGCGGCAGTGTTTCTCGTCCACAGTGCTGTCGACGGCCACAGAGACCAACTGGAGGTCGTAGGCCGGATAGATGAAGAACTGGGCTGTGTCGAAATTGTTTACCATGTCGCAGTCGGACGAAGCGGTAGACAGATTGCATTCGACAACCATATAGTGGGTGTCGAGGATGCCAAGTGGCGAAGGCACCTTGACGCTGTCCTCAATCAGACGGCCAATAGGCATATTGCGGATGGTGCGTACCTCGGAAGAGATGGTAGGTGATACATTGGCGAAATAGGCCGACCAGGTAACATTGGTCTCAGGCGACTCACCATTATTATAGAACCGTACATGAACGAGGATTGAATCGGTCTCGATGTTGAGTACCTCGGGATTATTGCCCGTGGTAATGGCAGGCATGACCGGGGAGAGGAGCTCGGCGACAGAGACGTCGTGCGAACAACGGATGAACTCGTGAGCACCGATGGTGGGAGTAGGAATCTGAGGACGGGTGATGCCAAAGACGTCGGTGATGACATCGGGATTATACTGTGCCTTGTCGGAGAACTGGGCAAGTTTGAGCTTGAGGTTGGTGGGATAGTAGACATAGTAAGGATATTCCTCGATGGAGTTGGTCTCCTTACCATTGATGGCACGGAGGCTGTCGAGGCAGACAGGTTCGTTGGCACCCCACTTGGCGAACTTGCGGGCACCGGTGGTGGGATGAGGCACAGCGTTGGAGTAGTAGACGTTGAAGTTGGAACTGGCGATACAGGTATCGATGGCCACATAGTAGGCATAGCCCTGACTGCGGTTGTCGAAAATATTGTTGAGTACATGGATATTGGACGAACGCTGGCAGGAGAAAGCCATGGTGTTGGGCTGGGTGGCACCTGCATAGACAGCTGCCGTGTTGTAGTAGACATTGACATTGCGACAGAGAGAGTCGATGTAGATGCCAGTGGAGACAAGCGAGGCGGCAGCGGTGCCATAGACAGTAATCATATTATTATAGAGGGTGACACGGTCGATATTGGTGCCACGGCAGTTGCTGACAACAATACCCCGTTTACCACCCGTGCGCTGGTCGGTGAGGGTTACGAAGTTGCGCTGGATGCTGGCTTGAATACTATTGGCCACATAGATACCGGTGAGGGGTTTGGCATTAATAGCGACACCTGAAGCGATGCTATCGCGAGAGATGGAGACAGTGTCGGTGTTGCGCAGATGAACACCCTGATACCAGAAGTGGAGGATTTTGTTGTTGGAAATGGTGATATTGTCGCTGAGATTGTTGTTGAACGAACGCACACCATAGTAACCGCTATCGATGATACAGTTGTTGATGGTGATATAGCTGTTGGCATCGCCAAGCAGGATAACATTGGCGTTGGTGCTGCTGGCGGTTGAAGCCTTGGAGCGTATTTCACAATCATGGATGTTGATGCGCTGAGAACCACCGATACGGAGCACGTTGGCATAGATGCTGTTGCCTGTACCAGAAGTATAGTTAGCATAGAAGTAGAGGCTGTCGAAGGTCACATAGGAGGCACCCTCGATGGCAAAGACATAGTTGCTGGCGTTGGTGGGATTGTGGGTAATCTTGGCATAGGTGGTAGCTCCGACCTCGGTGGTGAAGCGAACCGTGTTGGTTGGACTGGTACCCACAATGGGGCCGAGAGTAATCTGTTCGTTGAACACCTCTTCGCACAGACGGAAAGTGACAGCACCTGCCACACCGGAGTGCTGGATGGTATCCATGAGAGTGGTAAGGTTGGGATACTGGCTGCCGAGGCAGGAACCGACGATATACTCACCACCGCAGAAACGGACGTTGACGGTACGGACAATTGTGTCGTTGGTTGGGACGCTGTCGCCCGCAACATTGATGACCGCAGTGATAGTGTGACGGCCGGGAGTGAGAGGAACTTGGCAGAGAGGAACGATACGATAGTAGCTGAGGGGCAAGTTGTTGGCATTGCCTGTGGTTTGTGCCCATGCGTTGTTGTCTATTTTGTATCGTAGGATGTATTCGTTGATGTTGTTGGAACCGAGGTTGGAGAGTTTGACTGTAAAGGCATTGGAGTCGCAAGAAGTATAGACCACAGTGTCCATGCCATCGGGCCAGGTGATGGAAGCATCAACAGCGGGAATGCCGGTGACCTGAATATGGACAGCGGACTCGGCGCTTTCGCAACCTACGGGTTCAAGGAATCCGAAGATAATGTCGGGGCGGTTGCCACCGCGAGCACCGGTAGGTTGAGCAGCCTGGTCGGTAGAGGCGTTCTGTTTGGTCACAACAGTATTGGCCTGAGCGGTATAGCGAGTATTGGCACCTGCACTGATGCCTGCTGTGCTCAAAGCACGGGTCACCTCGACCACAATGTTGGATGTGCCGTCCCATTGGTAGGGAGTGTCGAAATCGTGCTGCACCCAACCAATATTCTGAGCAGAGAGGGTGAGGTTGGAAGCAGAGTAGACTTGAGTGAGGCCTGTGAGGAAAGGAATATTGCTTCCTGAGCCAGTGAAAGTGGAAGCAGTGGTGGGGCCTATCTTGATGGTATAATAGTCGAAAGTGAAGGAGTTGACATTATTGCCCAAAGACTCGAGATAGAATGAGATGGAGCCGATTTCTCCAGCTTGGTGGCCTGCGGCTATAATCTGATCGGCAGTGTAGATGTACTGCTCTTTGACATAGCGGGTCTTGGGATTGTAGGGCGAAGGATAGTTATTGTTGGCTACAGCGGTGAGGTTACCCACATGCGTGGAGGGCACATTGCGCAAGGCGATGCTCTTGACAAAGAATGTGTCGGGATGGTAGATGTAGGGAGTGGCAAAGACGCCTGTAGTGGTGTCGAGTGCCACATGGTGGGCATCGTACCACGCCACGCGGGAATTGGAGGGCAGACCCAGAGCCTCGAGATGAAGAGTGTCGCCATAGTTCACTGTGCGGGGCGAGACAACCACAGGAGGTTCGGGAGTGTAGGCCGAGTAGTAGTAGCCCTCGTTGGTATCGTTGGAATGAGAGATATCGGAAGTGACAGCATCAACCCAGACCTTGACATGGAATGTAGTGTCGTGGCTGAGGTGCATGTTGAGTGTAGAAGAGAAAGTGTGATATACCGAAGAGCGAGTGCCAATGCCAGAAGCGATGGTGTCGGTGCAAGCAATTGTGGCACCGCCGTCAAGACTATAATGCAGCACTACGGGAGCAACCGGAGAGGATCCATAGTTGTGGACCAATACCGAGACTGGCTCGGCGGTGGAGAGGTTGCAGCCGGTATCAACAACGGGATAATCAACAGCAAGGTCGTTGACAGGGACATTGGTGACACTGATGGTGACCTGAGAGCGGGCACCTTCACAACCGTTATCGAAATAACGTATGAGGTTTTCTTCAACCGTGCCTACCTGCATGGGGGTATTCGCCGTGGCAACCTGCCAGAGGGTAGCAGTAGGAGTGGGTGAAGAGGTGGGACTGTTGGTTGGCCAAGCTATACGGCGGGCACCAGCAGTGGGTGTGTTGACCGGTGGGGTTGCCGTGCTGGCTCCCTTGGCCAGGTCGATGGCATTGCCCTGCCATACTGATGCGGGGATATTCTGATTGCTCCATGAGATAGCCTGAGTGGAAGGCGTAGTAATGACTGCATTAAAAGGTACTGCATCGGCAACGCCATGGCCGTCACGATAGACAACAGCGAAGTTGGCCGTATAAGCGGGAGTGACTTGAGCCGAAGAGGGAGCATAAATGGTGCGAGTAGAGTCGGAAGGATCGTTGTTGGTTTTGAACTGGAGCATCAGACATGCGCCGGGTTGTATAGTTACATTGGGCAACACCCAAACCTTTGCAGCCTGGTTGGACTGGATGACGAGTACGCTGTCGCCCTCGAGGTTGGCAGGGTAGTCACCTATATTGGTAAGTTCGATAGCGAAATTGGTCTGGGCATGCATCCACGATGGCATGGGGGTTGTTACACCAGGATAGGCTTTGTTCACCTGCACCTCGGTAATCTTGACCAAGGGGAGATTACGCTTCTGAGAGATAAAGAAAGTTGTATCGTCGTAGAGCGGAGTGGTGACCAAAGTGGGACCATAGTAGAATTTTTCGGGGTCGTCCATGGAGTGGTACCACGAAATACCGGAACGCTGCTGACGGGCGGTGCCGGTGGTGTAGTAGTTGACCGGCCACGACACAATGCCCAAAGTGGGAGTGATGGTTGCGGCAGTGTTATAAGGAACCGAGATATTGATGGGGGTGGGAGCAGGAGCAGCATAGCGTGAAAGAACCGTATAGACAGAAGTGTCGTTCAAATCGTCAGGGTCAAGGCTGCATTTCACCCACCATTTAATACTATAGGTGCGGTCTGTGTTGTTGGCTCCGCTGGGCAGTGCCATGGTGCGGGTGGACAGGAAATGGATGGTGTCCATGGGGCCGCAGTCACGGTTGACAGTGAAGGACTGCACAGGACCATTATCGATACTATAATATATATAGATAGGAGTGGAACTGCTATAAGTGTATGTGCCATTACCAGTATTGCGGATAGCCACCTCGACGGGGATAGATGCGGGTGCGCCGCAGTAGTCTGGCTCGGGTGAAACAAACTCAACCGGAGTAAAGTCGATGGAAAGTGCTGTTACCTCATAAGCACCGAGGCTGGGTGCAGTGACATTACGGGTGGTTCCGAAAATGTCATCGGTTACCTCTGGCACGGGAACACCCACATTGCGGAGCAGAGCATTGAAAGAACGGAGGTCGACACGGCTTACAGAACCGTTAGTGTAGTTGGGGTTGCCATTCACCGATCCAACATCGCTGGGCAAGGCTGAACGCCAAGCATTAATGTTGTGGTAGTTTACACCCGTTATCTTATTGAGTACGCCACTGGCGGAATAGTAGCAGTTGTGGTCAACATGGAGGTTGGTGGGATTATCGCCGGGCATGAAGTTGAAAGCGTAGTTGGTGGAGTCGAAAGAAGCAATGACATTGTTCTGGAAGTAAATGTTCGAAATGACATCACTACCCAGTGTAGCGGCTGCCACATTCACAAACTGAGGCGAGTTCATCCTTACTGAGTTGAATACCACCTTGAGGTATGAACCCTTGATGATGTTCAGGGGGGTGGTAAGCATGTTGGTGCTGCCATCGAAGAGCGATACCACCATATTGTTTGCAACAACGCCGTAGCCACTGGCCGAGCCATGCATGTCGGATACACCTATACAGCAGGAACCCTTGCTCGAGAAGACTTTGTTGCGTGTGATTCGGCTTGAACCATATACATACTGACCCAGCACTATGTAACTGGCATTGGTTTGTACGTCATTGGCAAAGTTGCTATCAACCAAAACATTGCTCTGGTTAACAACACTAATGGCAGTATTGACCTGATGAGACAGGTTGTTATACTGAACCACATTGCCGACAGAAAGGATGTCGGGAGCAGCACCGCGAACATCAATACCGATTGTACCACCATAGAAAGTATTATTGACAATGGTCACAGAGTCGGAGTAGCCTGTGTGTATCAATGCGCGAGCCGAGTTGTTAATCATGTTGCTGTCGACAAAGGTGCAGTTTTCAAAGTGACAGTGGGCACTGTTGCTTCCCAACTGAACCAAGACATTGCATCGGTTGTCGGCAAAGCGGCCATTGGCGAATGTAATATTATTGAACCGTATGCCATGAGCCTCGGACATATCCACCAAAGCCTCTGCATTGGTGTTGATACCATTACGGGAGCGTCGGAAAGTAACCGAAGCTTGGCCGGAGATAGGCTCGAATGTAACAAGGTTGGTAGCCGATGTGCCGGGAATGTAGGGGAATGTTGTAACATCATAGATACCAGCAGGCATCTTAATTGTCAACGGGCCATCTATACCGCAGCGGCTAAGAACATACAAGCACTTCTCGAGACTCTCGAAATGGGCAGAAGCGCCTGTGCCGATGGTGCGTTCTCCATGATAAGGACCATCGCATGAGGCAAAACGGGAGAAAGAGGTATCGTTGTAAGGTTCGTGGTCACGCACTCGGATATTATCATGGGTAATGGTAAGAGTGTCGTCTACCCAGGCACGGATGGTGTGGTAACCCACAGAAAATGCCTGATTATCGTTGAGGTGAACTCTCACACTGTCGCCTCCAGGAAGCGAACCTGTCCAGTCGTAGAAAATAGCCGGCTGGTTATCGATACGATACCACATGCGGACGGCGTTAATCTCCCTGACACCATAGTTTTTCAACCATACAACCACAGAGTCGGTTCCCACATTACACGGAGTGGTCTCACTGGGGTAAGAGAATCCCGAGACTCCGCAGTCATATATCAGCGGTACATTGGCGGTCTCAAAGAATTGTATCCAGGGTCGGGTATTTGCCTCAGTACCGTATTCAAAATATGAAATATCAGTAGTAAAGGGGTTATAATGCAGATGTGCATGCATTCCCTCAGTATAGAGCGAAAGCTTCTGGGATGCCACAGGCACATGCTTGACCGGAGTAGCTGAAACATCAACATTGCCGTCGTAGAAAACCTGTACAAGAATGGCACCGCCAGCATAGAAAAACGTATCCTGAAGTTCAACCATCTTGTATGAGCCAGCCGCTGCCTGTTCAATAACGAATACCGAGTCATACACTATCTGCATCGATGAAGCGTTGAATTTGGTGTTATCACCACCACTCGTACGACCATAGTAATTGGGCACATTGGACATGCGAATCTGCAGACGTGGTCTTGTCACAGTTTGTGGAGAAGACGAAAGGATGAATCTGAACCTATTGATATAGCCAGGTTTGAAACCGAGGCTGGCCATCGTTGTACTATCATAAATATACTCCGAACGGGCGTCGGCATCATTGGGGAATGGGAAGGCACTGACGTTGGTCTGATTGCCTGTCATCTGACCCGTATTGGTCGATCCACGCACACATTTAAATGTCAGCCACTGATTTGAATTCTTCGGATATGTTGTGGTATTATGGTTTGTAGTAGAGTCTTGCGCAACAACATGGTAGTGAATCAATGTGTCGTATCCATAGAACGGGATGCGTCCAGCAAAGCGGTTGGCCACCCCGGTACGGGTCATAAAGCTTCTATACACCGTCGGGTTGTTTCCAACACGGTAATCAATAAACACAGAATCACTGTTAATTCCCTGCAACACAGTGGTGGTAACATCTCCCTCAACATGGGCGCCACGGCTGCTGGGATAATTCAATGCATCGGGGAAGAGGCGCATATCGATAACAGGTGCCACAATGGCCTGACTCGAAGCACGCACACGGATATCGTCTATATACCATGCATCAGTTGACGTGGCGGCTGTTCTTGAGTTTACGATGAATCGGATAATCAGCTTCTTGTCTGTCACACTCACACCCTGAAACAACTGTTCCAAGTCGAAACGCTCGGCCTTCCACATACTGTTGTTGGGTACGTTATCCTGACGCCACTCCATATATGACTGATTACTAAACGAACCCGTCGACACAAACTCAGGACATCCTCCTTCAGTCATGTTATAGTTTGTACTGTTCAACTGTCTCCATGCGGTCTCGCCAGGGCGTTTAACCTCAATATAACACACTGTTGTACGAGCCGATGACAGCGTAGGATTGACGAATGCAATATGCATGAATTCCAAGGTGTAATAGTTCAGAGTCCCATCCACCGAGAAGTCAATGGTATCCAGCGTCATTATAATCTGTTCGCCCTGGGTGTGAACCAATTTCATCGAACGGCTACCACCCGACACCGTTGTCGCTTGCGTTTGGGCGGATGCTGCGTTCGATACAGTATAGTTCACCGGACTCCCAGTTTCGAAATCCTGTGAGAAAAACTGTTGGATCTGTGCATGGGCAGTGGATACTCCCAAAGCAAAAATCAATCCCAAAAGTAAAAAACTTTTCTTCATCGTTATTATTAATATTATTTTTATTTCCAATATATTACACACACAAAACGACCATTTTTCCAAAGGAAATACGGCAATTTTGAATTTACAAATTTACAAAGAAAAATCGAATTGACAACATTTTTTTTATTTTATATACAAAAATAGGCATTCCCATATTAGTTTTGTTTTTTTCTATTCCGTGTTCCATGTCTTCAAATCATATTGTTTTCAACTGCGCTTCAATCTCTCCTTTCCATCTGGAATTATCTTCCACGCCAATCCTCTCATCAATCCCAAATGTATTTTTCATCTCAGTCTACTATGTGTGTCAAAATTGTATTTTTGGGCTCTCTCATCTCCCATTATTTAACATCATTTAGCACCACACCCAACAACCGTTAATCATCCACACTACCCCCTACCTTCAACCTCATGCGTGAGTTCGGGATAACTTTGTTAATAACTTTATCAGAAAAAAAGAAGGTAATCATAAGAAATTTCGTATCTTTGCAATTGAAAACCAAAATATTAAAAAGAAACGAGCCTTATGATTACCG
>Ga0247611_10005207_pt1 | contig 17395 bp, 11 predicted proteins | sample 177DNAGHGhighgp2_FD_192422 | JGI IMG/M metagenome (GOLD analysis project Ga0247611, IMG submission 192422) | Sheep rumen microbial communities from Palmerston North, Manawatu-Wanganui, New Zealand - 1770 DNA GHGhigh gp2 | ecosystem: Host-associated > Mammals > Digestive system > Stomach > Rumen... | reverse complement strand
TCTTAATGCCGAGTCGCTGAGCAGCACTCTCACGACCGTTCTTAGAACTACCTACACCTTTTTTATGAGCCATTTCTAAGTCCTCCTAAAATTAAGCGATTACTGATTTGATCTCCAACTGGGTGAATTGCTCACGATGACCGTTCTTCTTACGGCTGTCCTTGCGGCGCTTCATCTTGAACACGATGACCTTGTCACCTTTCACCAGCGGGTTCACTACTTCACACACAACTTTTGCTCCCTCTACGGTCGGAGCACCTACCTTCACTGCACCGTCAGCATCTACGAGCAGCACTTTGTCAAATTCAACAGTCTTGCCTTCCTCGGCATCCTTGATGTGATGCACAAAGAGCTTCTTGCCCTCTTCGGCCTTGAACTGCTGACCCTGAATCTCTACAATTGCGTACATTATTTTTTATTGTATTTTAAGGGTTTTTTCCGCGAGGCGGCATACGTTCGTACACACTTCACTCTGCCCCAACGGACTCTAACGGGGTGCAAAGGTACTAATTTTTTAGTTTACAGTTGACAGTTTACAGTTGACAGTTGATTACTTTTAGGAAAGTTTAACAAAGGCGGGCGTAGGGACATAAAAAAAGCGACGACTTTCGCAAGCAATCGCTCCACATCTTCAATAGGTATTAGCATTCTAAGGTAAAAAGATTGTTTTCAGGATAACGAGTGCAAAGGTAAGTCAATTTTTCATAACGACCAAGGATTTTGGCACTTTTTTTTGACGAAATTGCATTGTGTTCCCACACAACCGCAAAAATTATCAAATGTTAACATAAAAAAGTATGCAATCGATTGACTTTTGAGATGAATCAAGAAAACAACAGAGACAGACGGCAGTGCCCCCGAAGTTGACACTGTCATCTGTCATCATTGTCATCGTCGTCATGCCGTCAGTCGTATCCTCAGGCGACGTGTTTGTTCAGATATTTTTCACTCTTGACATACTCATCCTTCATATCATCTACCAGGATCAGACCTCTGCGAGTCCATTGCGCCAGTTGGTCTTTGGGATTTTCTTTCTTGCCTAGCTGGCGACGGAGGATCTTAAGCTGGTCGCGGGTGAAACGGTCGGGTAGCATGTCGAGCATGTTGGGAGTGCCAGGATTGACTACAGCACGCTCCTTTTCCAACTGCGACTCCATGGCCTGTCCGAAGAGGCGCATCTTGCACCACATGTCGTAGTTGAACGACCAGCGAATGAAATCCTCAATCTCCTTCGACCACCTCATCCCGTTCATCACATACAGGATGCATGACTTTCGGAAGGCGATGACTACGGCTCGGCGTGAGATCTTCTCATAGCTGTCATTGTCCATCAGCGCTGCGCGGTCTTTAGCCTCAAGAGCCAGTTCCTTGCAAAGACGCTTGGCCTGAGGGCAGACGATCAGTCCCTGGGCCTCGTCGAGCAGTTGGAGATAGGGTGCCAGCCGGCTGCGAAGATGATCATCGTATTTGCCGAAGACTGGAAAGTCGATCGTCTTGTCTTCTACGATAGTACATAGGTTCAGGCGCGAGAAGGTGCCATTGGCGATGTGCTTGCCGAAGAACGTGACGGCGTTGTCCTGAGTTGAGGACACCACGAAGTTCCAGCGTAGAGGCACGCGTGCCGTCACCGACTGGCTTCCTACGCGCTCCTGCCCGTAGAGGTCAGTATCGAAGGCACGGCGGATGATCTCCGTGACGTGTTCGATGGAGCCGTTGCCAACCTGCTTGAGCATCTCAAGTTCATCCATTCTGGTGAAGAGATACTTGTTTCCGGCTCGCTCGGCATCCTCCAAGAGACGGACGAGTGCGGCGTTGGTCATGTTCGAGTCTACCACCTGGATACAGATGTCGTCAGGACGCTGGGGCTTGTCCTTGTTGGCACCTTTGGAGTTGACGGTGTCATTATACTCCTTCAGCTTCTGACGGTTGTCCTTGCCTTCCTGCTCCAGCTTCTCCAGAATCAGCGAGAGGGGTTTTTTGATGCTCGACTTTCCTCCAGAGAACTCTGCCAGCAGACAGGTCATCAGGGCTGCTTCCATCTCGGTGTTATCCCAATACTCCAGTTTCACGTCGCCTCCCAGACGTGTTGACAGGGCTGGGAAGATGGCCGTGGCAATGGCAGGACGATACATCTCAGGAGCCTTCGATGTGAGTAGCTTGATGGGTAAGGGCAGACGCTCGGGCATCCTCGGCTCCGTCAGCAGCAGACGGCCTTCGGCAGTGCCACCCTCGGCGTTCAGACGGCGGCGGCAGAGGTCGAGCACCAGCTGCATTTTCTTCGACATGCCTGCTGCCTGTTTGCGCTGGCAGGCACTTCGGATGGTGTCATTCACACGGTCCTGAGCCTCGCCGTAGTTAGGCAGGATGCTGCGAATCCACTGAGGATCATCATTGCAGACATGGCGCAGATGACAAGCCATCAAGAAGATGAAGTCGTTGCGCGAGCCGTGTTCGGGAGCACCACCAAGTTGATCGGCTAGCTCCTCGACGATGTAGGAGTAGGGGATGCCCTTGTAGTCCTCGGGGTAGTCAACAGGCTGAGATTTCAGCTCAGCTCCAACCGACTCAGATTTGAGCTCGTTGCCCAGTCGAATTTTCGACTCGGCTCCAACCGATGTCAATCCAAATTTCGATTCACGTCCGTCAATCGTCAGTCCACGATCGGTATAGGCCTTGCGGCGCTCTGCCAATTCCTCGTCTGAAAGCCGTGCATACCAGCCGTCGGCCGTGTACAGCTGCGACTCATCGTCAGAGATGTAGATCATGCGCTCAGGAGAGCAGCAGTCACTATCGAAGTCTACACCCAGCGCCTTGGTATAGGCTCGCTGTGCCTCCTCGATGGTCATGCCCAGCGGCAGACGGATGTCCAGATGCAGCTTGCCCGATGCCGAGCGCTCCGCATGCAGCAGCATGCCCTGCCACTCGCCCTCATTAGTATTAATAATGTACGCGTGAGAGAGAGCCTGCTCCACCTGACTCATATCATCGATGTCCACGCAGGTCTGAAATGTGAACTCCTCAGGGATGATGTTCGCCTGCGCACGACGGCCATCCTTGAAGCTGAAATAGTGTGGGCAGCGGAAGGGCAGCTGGCCCTTCAACTGACGGCGCTTATCGGCATCGTCAGTGCTGCGGATCTCTCGGATGAGGCTTTTGACCTCGGCACTCTTGGTGGTGTCGAAGTAAGTCTCGATCGTCTCGTTGAAAACTTGTGCCTTTGAGGCGCGAAGCTTTGGGTTCATACATAAAACTCTTGCAATTTGCATTTTTTTATTCCTTTCTTTTCTGCTGTTTATTATTACTTTGTTAACTGTTCACTGTTGCGAGAATTCCGGACTTCTCACATTGCAAAATTACGAATAATAATAATGTATAGCAAGTCTTTTCCCCTCTAAACAGACGCGTTTAACGGTTCGGAAAGGAAACGGAAAAAGATTGGAAAATGTCGGAAAAGTGTTGGTGTTTTTCGGAACGTCTTCGGAAGGTTGTTGGGATTTTGAGGGGTTAATAGTCTATGACGATCTTGCGCCTCAGTACGGGCTCGAACTCCTTGGCAATCATGTTGCAGATCATGCGGTCCTGAGCCTCCTGCGGATTCAGGTGGCTCAGCTTCGTCCATTGCGTCCAAGGCTCCTTGCGGTCGAGGATGCTGTAGTCACCGTTCTTGCGCACGTTGTCGCGCCCCTTGCCTGGAATCATCGCGCAGATCAGCTGGTCGAATTTGTTGGGCGTCGTGCTTGTCAGGATGATGCCCTCGTCGATCATCACCCGCATCACGTGCGCCCAGTCCCAGTTTTCTGCCTTCGTGGAGATCGTCACGTCGATCTTGCGGATGATGGCTATCAGCTTCGTGGCTATGATCTCTGAACGGAACATCGGCAGGAACTCCCTCGGCATGCAGCTCGCGCTGATCATCTGACCGCCCTGTATCTCGAGGATGGCCTTGACGGCTGCCATTTCGTCGCCGCCGTTCTCTGCCCAGAAGCGGATCAGATTCACGAATGCCTGCCGTTTCGCCTGAGTGGGCTGGCTCTTGGCGAATTCCACAATATAGCTGAGGGGGATGCTCTGTTCGGTGTTGTCTGCCATCGTGCGCGTACCTTAATTATAATATATCCTTGTAGTTGGTCTCGATGCCCTGGTCGGCATTCAGACGGTTGAGCACATCAGCCAGCATCATGTCGTTTGTTTCAAACTTCACGGCGCCGATGTTCTTCAGCAGATAATAGCGATAGACGGACAGCTGATACGTCAGGTCGTTGTATATCTCGTGGGCCGTACCCGATGACTCGAAATAGAGCCCATCGTGTACGTTGCTCTTCACTATATACTCACGCTGGTCTTCGGCTTCAAAGTCGCCCTTAGTGATCGATATGTAAAGCGTTGATTCGTAGTCAAGCTTCTCGGTGGTCATGGGAGTGCCGTCCTCGTCTTTCAGCGGTTTGCCATTCTTGTCCACCAGCGGCTTGCCGTCTTCGTCCCGCAGCGGCTCCTCGGGAAGCTTGATCTGACAGTCGAGCAGTTGCAGGCGCTTCAGGATATACTCGGCCCCCGACGGCTCCAGTTGCTGGAAGTCGTACTCGATGATGCCTGCCAGCCAGTAGAGGTTCGTGCCTGTGATGCCGTTCTTCGGGTTGTAGCCGCAGACCACACGGCAGTCCTCGATTTCCGTCGTCACCAGCGTGCCTGCGGGAAATTCCTCGCCCTGGTCGATAATTGGGTACTCGTGCGACTCCATGATTTCCGCTGAGCCGTCCTTGTCGTCCTCCCACGTGAAGAGCGTAGCGATGTGCCGGCCGATCTTGCCGCCGGCGTAGATTACCTTGTAAGGCTCGTTGAGTTTTAAAAGCTTACTGTTCATGATGTAGTCTTTTGTTTCAGTTTGCAAAGGTAGTGCAAAATTTCGATTAAGTGAAGAGAATGAGGATTTATTTTCATTCTTGGGCGTGAGAAATTTATTCCAATCGAATACACTGTGATTGGCGCGACCGATGACAGTGATGACAGTTGACAGCTGTCATCTCCGCGACCATCACATTGTTCTGTTAACTCTGTTTTAGTCAATCTATATATATAATATATATATTATATATATAGATTGAAATATTTCAAAGCTATTCTCGATTCCAACCGTTCCCCCCGATGACACTGTCATCTGTCATCATTGTCATCGCTTGTCTGTCTTCGCTGCCGCCACGTATCTCTGTTGTTATGTAAAAAAACTTTTACATTTTCATTATTATTGATCTCTGTCTGAGTCCCAAGCCTTGTTTCTCCCACTTTCCTGCCATGAAACTCCCACTTTCCTGCCATGAAACTCCCATTTTCCTTAGCCTAAACTCCCAGCCGCCTAACTCCCTGATTATCAGCTGCATCGTCTTTTGTCTCTTATTTGCGAAATATCCTTACATTCAAAAACGGGGTATCCGAACTGGATACCCCGTTTATATTGGTAATATTTGCGCGATGAATTAGAACTTGTAGCGAACACCAGCCTGAGCGAAGCCCTGGTCGCCGACACCAAGCTCGGCAAAGCCGCGGAACTTGCCGCCGAACTCGGCACCGATAAATGAGAGTTGGACCATGAAGTAGCAACCGTTGTCGTCCTTCTTCACATTATTCCTAAAATCATCGTCTGTGCATTTCAGGAAACCAACACCAGCTGCAACCTTTGAATAAAGACCGAAACTGTTCTTGTTAATCCAGTAGCTCTTGAAAGAAGGCAGCACTGAGAAGAAGTTACGATTGCGCTCGCCGACCTGCGATTCGGTGTTTCTTACCAGAATTTTGCTATCCCATTTAGAATAGGTGAACGAGGCACCGAGAGCCAGACGGGGATTGTTGAAGTGATAGAAGTACTCCAAGGTGATGGGACCCACGATAGAACCGTCATCATACTCTGTGTCAGTGAAGGCCAGGCCCAGTCCCTCGCCAATACTAATTTTGCCTTTTCCAACTCTCCTTTCTCAATCATATATCGAATTAATAGTCCTAGAGTCGAAGATGCGATTTGTGGATAGCCAAACTCCTGAGCCATGAAGGAAGTCTTTTCACAAAGTTTAATTGCCAAATCTACCTGCGAGAGTTCAAAATATATCGATACTTTATTGATATTTGCCCTAATTACCGATAAGGTATCTTTACCAAGCCATGCGTATTCAATAGACTTGTTTTCATTGTCTAATGATTCGTTCATTAGATTCTGCTGATAAAATATATCACTCATCTGACCATACACTCTACACAATTGCTTGTAGTTACAGTCGGCAGCGGTAGTGTCAGCACGTTCAGATGCGATCTGAAAGTAATGCAGAGCCTGAGGCGCCTCGTGGAGATCGAAGAAGGCACGCCCTAAAAGATAGTAGGCCAGCATCTGTTCATTGGAAGTACCATGGTCATCGAAATAGGTGACTAATTGGCTTGCCTCATCTGTGGTGCGGAAAACGGTGTCGAGTTTGTTGTAGGCATTCAGGCGGTGGAGCCGGTACTGCATGTTGAAATGATGGCCGAAGTCAGCCTGATGCTTTCCAAGGCTATCAAGTACAGAAAGGGCGGAGTCGGGGTGGTCATCCATCAGTGATATGGCACGATTGAGTGCATCAAGATGCTCCTGTCGCTCAGAACAGCCTGTCGCCGCGGCCATCAGCATCAGCACCGTCGCTATACTTATGATTCTTGTCAGTATCTTCATCGGTGCAAAGATACTATTATTCTCATAAACGCCCAAATCTTTTACGATATTTCTTTTTTAGGAATCATTGATTGCTGAATTTCTGTTCTACACAGAGGGGACAGGAACGATGTGTAATTTATTACATCATCATTGGTAATAGAAATATTGGGACAAACCAATTCGAATCATCGTCCATTCGACAAAGAGGCTTCCAGTGATACATATCAGAAGGGAGACAGACAGGAAGAGAAGCCCTGTTGGGTCAAACAGTAGAATTGGCACCAACGGCTTACATAGGAACGTAAAGATAGGAGAAAACAGGAATAAAGGCATGGTGTTTTTACCTAAGAACGTCAATATAGAGTTCGCCTTTTGGCCCGCATGGGAATGGACGAAGAGGAATCCGACAATCACCAGATAGACCATCAGCACACCACCTGACTTATCCATCAGAAGGTTTTGTGGATGCATCGCCAGTAAAACAAAAGCAATGATTGCCATCGGCGACTGCTGAAAGACATCGGTGAAGGAGATGCCGCTTTGCCGCAACAACACTCCTGCCAGGAAATATAGTGAACACGCAAACGACGAAATGCCAAGCATGTCGGATAACACATGGAAGATGATTCCAAGCAGGATGATCCGTGAATTGGTCTTCATGGGAACAAAATGGAATACCAGTATGTATGAGACGCCACACGTGATCAAAGTCTGCAAATACCAATATGGCCCGATGGGATGAAGAAGCAGCCTGTCAATAAATCCTCCAAATGTCAGGACGTCGATATGTTCGCGTATAGGCAATACTGCTGCCATCACGATATAGCCGCTTTCCATCACAACATAAGGAATGGCATAGCCGAGCATCGTCTTGATGAGGTCTTTACAGGGTTTAGTAATGTTCATCAGATAGCCCGATATAATCAGGAAACCAGGCATGTGGAAGGTATATACAATCCGCTTGGCATACGGATACGAATCTCCGATATAGACCAGATGAAAGGTAATCATCAGTATGATGAAGATGCCTTTCAAGAAATCCAATTCGTCAATTCGTTGATGCATTTGGGTTACCTGAGTCTGCTTGCTGAGATAGCGGCGCGATCGGCAATGCTGAGAACGAGGCAACGGGATAACATGTCGTGAGGGCAATCGATGGCAGTCACGTAAGGTTCGTCGGCCCTTACCTTCATCAGGAACACGCTCGGTCCGGACGTGACGGTGCCAACGAAAGCACGGCAATGAAGCAAGATGTCAAGAGAGACGAGAAGCCTGATGACGGATGCTTTCTTCTCCTGAGGCGACAGGCGGGTGAACGCCCGATGGTAATAGCCTGTCTCGTCGGGCTGGCAGAGTGAGACGATGCGCACCTGAGGGTATTCGCTCCGGACGATCTCCAATTGACGGTAGTTGTCGGCAAGGGCGAAGATACAGTCGCCGTCCTGAGGATGCAAGGCCTCGATGAGTTGCCGGCCTGTGATCAGCCGTGCCTCCTGAGCCTTGTCACCACCCCGGATCTGAACGCCGGAATAGACTTGCGGCAACGACAGGCGGTGTTTGGCGTCAGCTATCTGTTGTTGCACTTCCGGCTGTGGCTGCCAGATCATCCTTGCCAGCATTGCGTAGGCCTCGTAATAAGTGCAGTCGATGCCGAGGGCTGGAATGTGGTAATGCTTGTAGGGTTCACGGGCTACATCCTGACTCAGCCTGACATATTCGCCGTATGCCCAGAAAGCCAGCCAGTGACCGATAAGCGATTTCAGCATGAACTTCTGTTTCCAGAAGACGAAAGACAGGGATTGCGTCCTGATGGTGTTCCTAATGATACGTCGCCACTGGGGTGGTCGGTGCAGGTTGTACTTGTGATGGAACGGTTCGTGGACTTCTTCACAGAATGGCATGAAGTATTCCGTCCATCCCTTACCTGTTCCGAAGTTCGCATCTTCGGAATAGAGCTGGAAGCGATACCCGTTCGCAAGGCAGTAAAGCATGGCATTGAGCATGTAGTTCTGTTCGACTGAGAAACCGCAGTCGATGCCTACATGATAGATGAGTCGCCTGGGGAAGGAGTTGTTGAGCTCCTTCCAATCTGATAAATTCAGTTGTTTCATATTATTGTTAGAAATCGTTCTTTGTGCGTTCCTTCATTTCATCACTTTCATATCGACGTTGGTCGTGCCGCAGTTTGGCACCCCAGTTGTAGGTGAGCGTCAGCCGGAACTGCCGATAATTGAATTTATTATCAAAGTCCATCGCCGTAGTGCCGAGATATTCTGTTCCGCTGATACGAGATGCAAACAGGTTCCGGCAAGTGAGGCCAATCGTCAGACGGTCTTTCCAAAAACGGTATTGCAGTCCCGCATCAATCATATAGCGTGCATCCAAAGCCTTAGTGACATCTTTCTCAGGGGAACTGTATGTAACGTTGAGATTGGCTGTCCATTTGCGATCGCGGTCGAAGAAGAAAGACGTCTGCAATACACCCGTATAACTCCATCCCTCGATGTCAGTCAACGTGCGCTGTCCATCGCCAGTGGTTCTGTTCCAACAGACACCTTGCATCAGAATGGCGTTCATCCATTTAAGACGGTCGAAATAGTAGAATGAGTTAATTCCGAGGTCTTGCTGATCCACCACATTATCCCAGGTGCTAAAAGTTGCCTCTGTCCCGCCTATTATGGAAATCTGAGTCATACGGTTTGGTTCATAGGCATAATAAAGATCGAAACTCAGCACACCCTTGTATGTGTATCCCATCATAGTCTTATAAAGATAGGTTGGTTTCAGGTCAGGATTGCCCCACGTGTTATGATAGATGTCGTTGCAAAGGGTATCAGGGTTCACATTGATGACATTAGGCCTGGTTATTCGACTGCTGAGATTCCAGTTCAGGGAATGGTCCCGATGAGGCTGATATCCGATACTGAGTGAGGGGAAGAACCTGCCGTATTCGGTATGATGTGCATTGTCATCGACTTTCGACTGCCTGTGTCCTTTCGTCCAGGTATGTTCATAACGTCCGCCGAGATTAAATGACAGTTTGTCTCCCCACTTCCTGCTATACTCTGCATACACGGAAAGTACATTTTCATCATAGATGAAGTTACTCCATTCCATATATCCGGGTGCCCAGGAGAAGTTAATATCACGGTTACTACGGGTGAAAGTATAATGGCAGCCTAACTTGAACTTACCGACATTCGCATCCACTTTGGCAGAATAGCTTGTAACGTTTTGTGTGATTGTGTTCTGATAGATGAATTTCTCGAGCCAATACTCGTTATAAGTATAATATGCTTCAGACATTCGGTCGTCGCCCATCTTCATATGGTAATAGTCCAGATTATAGTCTATCTTAGAGCCTTCGGCATTCAGCTTCTGTGACGCATAGACATTCAGGGCATAGGTCCGAGTGTCTTCCTGACGCTGGGTATGGGATGTGTCGACGCTTTGGATGTTGCTTCTTTTTATGTATTTACCGTCTACATCCAGTTGACGATCACCGTCACTGAACATAGCATATGCGCCAATATTGAATCGGTCTGAGGCATCGTAGTCAATCTGCCACCGTGCTGAGTAGTTGTTCTTTCTGATGTGACCATTGTCAATGTTGTCGCGTATGAGATGTTCAAACGTCAGGGTGTTTGTTTCCTTGTAACGAGTATTGTCCCAAATACCAGCCACGTTGAGTGAGGTTGAGACCTTTCCCTTGTTATAAATCACATTGGCATTCGCCTCGTCACCGTGCTCCTCATATTGCGTATGAGCATAGCCAACGGAACCGCCGATATAGTCGTTGCCTTTCTTCTTCAGTATCAGGTTGATGACACCCGCATTGCCTGCTGCCGAGTATTCGGCCCCTGGTGTCTGGATGATTTCAATCTTCTCCACATCTGAGGCCGGATAGGACTTCAGTATCTGTAACATTTCCTTTTGTCCAATGTGCTGCTCCTTATTGTTGATGCAGAAGATGATGCCCGTGGTTCCAAAGAGGCTGATGTCATCATCGTGGAGCATCACGCCTGGTGCATAACGTAGCATGTCTGTAGCATTGATGGCTCCAACGATATAACGGGTATCAAAGATGATCTTTCCCGCCTCACGACGCAGGACGGGCATTAGGCCTTCTACTGTCACGCCTTTTAGCATTTGTGTCTCAGGATGCATCCGTATCGTTCCAAGTTCTGTGTTATTGCATTGCTTGTATATCGTCTTGTAGCCGACGTAGGAGATTCGGGCGAGGATATTTGGTTGATCAATGGGAATAACAAAAACGCCACTCTCGTTAGAGACACCACCACAAAGGAGGGTGCTGTCAGCAGGATTGAGAACAGCAATATTGGCGTATGCAACGGGCTGGCCTTGTTCGTCGATGATGGTACCCGTCAGATGGAGGTCGGTCTTGTGAATGCATTCCACGGTAATCACACTATCAGTCTCGGTGACACGCATGGGATAGAAACCTACGACCTGACGGACAGCATTAGGTAGGGTACTGCGATGAAGCGTAGTGGTGACACGGAAATCCTCAAGTTCGTCGTAAATGAAATTCACCTCGTAGCGGTCTGAAGCAGCATTGAGATCTTTCAGAACTTCTGATAGCGACATATCCTGATATGAACGGCTGATGCGTTGTGCTGACGCCTGACAGATGGTCAGGCAGAGCAGCAAAATGACCAAAACCTGTTTCATCGCCTACTCAACTATCATGGTTTGTTCGTCGAGCACGATGTGGATCTGCTCGAAAAGATTCAGTTTATCCGTCACTTTCTGAATGGAGTCCTGAGGATTCCACGTCAGGAACAGACGCAGGGGCTTGGACTTGTCGGAACGGAAGGAAACGGTGTAGCCGTAGTGTTGGGCAATCTGAGAAAGAATACTATCCAATGTCGCCTTGTCGAAAACAATGGGAGTAACTGTGACCGTTGTATCTGCAGGCAGAGCCTGTTGATGCGAGTTTGATATTCGTGTCTCTTGAGTCGGAGATTTCAGATCCTCTCCAACAGTGTTTCCATAATTACGCACGATATGAATGGCAGCAAAGGCGATGCCCGACACAAACAGTATGCCGATAACGGATGCGGCCGCTCGGCTATGCCGCTTTGCTGTGCAAAGAATCTTCATCCAACCGAAACGCTGCTGTTGGGGATACTCTTCTTCCTGTGCGATGCGCTGCATCAGACGGTCGGCGAAGTCTTCAGACAGCGTCATCTTTTCGGCGGCCTCATTCTTGTGCTGTACGGCCATGTGCAGCCCTTTGTCTTTGGCTTCGCCTTCGTCCGTCACGACTCGGCCATTCAAGCAATTTTGATGGTTCTCATTGCTCCGTCCGTTGTTTGGATCATTCTTCTTCATTGCTTTCAAGGGTTTTGATGGTGATAGCGATTCTTTTCCGTATCCATTGCAGCCGCGAACGGAGATAGCCTTCATCATGTTCCGTGATGCAGGAGATTTCCCGAATCGGGCGGTTGTCAAAGTAGTAGAGGTTAAGCAACATCTGGTCGTCGGGCTTCAGCATGTCGATGGATCTTTCCATGAGTGTCACGCGGTCAGTGTCGTCCAACAAGACGTCGGTCTCATCATCCGGGATGGTGTCGAGCCAGGACGACTGGTTCTCACCATCGTCACGTTCCATCTCTACAAACTGGACGGACTTGTGATGTTGCCTGTAATGCTTCAGTGCCGTATGGTAGGCTATGCGCATGAGCCATGTCTGAAAACTGGCCTGTCGCGCATCGTAACGGGCAAGACTCTGAAAGGCTTCCAGTAGAGCGTCTTGCGTTGCCTCCTCGGCTTCCTCATGCGAAGGAATCAGGCGGGCCACCATTCTCAGAACCTGCTCGGCATATCGGCCAGCAAGCTGACGGAACAGTTTTGTGTCTCCGTCAAGGATGTGACGTATGAGCAGCGTCTCGTCCTGTATGGCCTGGGGTGTATTGCCTGTCATTGTTTCCATTCGCTTGATGTTCTCTACTTATATATTACCACTTTTCACCAAAATATATAATCCAAAGACGGACTTTTTTTTCTTCCTATATATAATGTACGTAGGAAGCGAAAAATGTTACAGGTTGTAAGAAAAAAACAAACTTGGATTTGTCTTACTTATCTGATAAGACAATTCACACTACGATGACGAAACCATCGCCCATATCCTCGACGTGAAGCCCGCCTCCCTTCGCACCCTCCGCTCAAGGATCAAAGGAAGGGAGAGGTAAGTGGCGCTATTTTACTCCATGCTTCCTTTGTCCATTAAGAAATCATAGACATCCATAAACATAATACCATCCTCGTTTTGATAACGAGGGCTGTGATCACCCACAATTACTATCTTTTGGAATGAATCGTCAATCCTTTTGAGTGACTGCAATTCTTGTTCACGTTTCTCGTCATCAGGAATACTGAAAGCCGATTGGATATATAATCGCTTATATCCTTGATTGCAGACAAAGTCTACCTCAAGGGTTTTTCTTATTTTCTTACCTTCTTCGTCTTTGGTGTTCCAAATTACCTCACCCACATCAACAACCATCCCACGGGAACGTAACTCGTTATAAATAGCGTTTTCCATTAAGTGCGTTTTCTCCACCTGACGGAAATTCAGAAGGGCGTTCCTAAGTCCCAAATCTTCAAAATAGAACTTAGACGGAGTGTCGATATAGTGTTTGCCTTTAATATCGTAACGCAAGGCACGTTCGATGATAAACGCATCTTGCAAATAATCGATATACACTTTTATGGTATCTTGACTTATTGGACTCTTCTTAACCGTGTGAAACGTATCAGCCAGTTTTCTTGGGTTGGTCAGCCCACCAACAGTTGAAGCTAAAGTTCGTATTAATTCTTCAAGATCGCTATCAAGCTTAATATCATAACGTTCCTTGATATCCTTAAGATAAGTATGTTTGAAAAGACTTTTCAGATAGGCTACACGTTCCTTGTCAGAAGTCATCGTTACCACTTGTGGTAATCCGCCAAAGGTCATATAATTTACCCAAAGTTGTTCGATTGGTTCTTCTTGAAAAGCGCCTCGAAGTTCATGAAAGGATAGGGAATGTACTCTTACTTCGAATCCACGACCACGAAACTCTGTAATCACATCTTTAGAGAGAAACCGAGCATTTGAACCTGTCACATATACATCTGCATTTTCTACCTGAAGATATGAATTTAAGACGTCTTCAAACTCGCTTACCAGTTGCACTTCGTCAAGCAGTATATAGTGCATCTTGTCGTCTTGCAATCTACTATCAATATATTCAAGCAACTTGTCAGGATCTCTCAATGCCTTATTCCTGCGGTCTTCCAGATTTATTTTGATGATATGCTGTTCATCTACGCCCTCTGCTTCTAACGCATCCGAAAATAGGTTAAAGAGCAGGTACGATTTGCCGCATCTTCTCATACCAGTGACGACCTTGATCATTTTGTTATGCCTCAACCCCATCAGTCTATTAAGCAATAATTCACGCTTTATCTCCATGTTGTTCTATGTTTTTGCGTCTATCCGCAATTTTGTCGACTGCAAATTTAGTTGTTTATCTTGAAATACGCAAATATTTCAATAGAAAATATCCATAAACACTAAAAATTGAGGAAGTGAAGTGCACGAATTAAAAAAGGAGCACCCGAACGGATGCTCCTTTGAATATAGATAGGATAGGGGATTCCCTACACTAACTTGCAATTACTCGCTCCAATCCTCCTGCGTCTTGCGGACGTAGGTCTTGTAGCGAATCTGGGCCATCTTCTGTGCCTCGGCGAAGAGTTCCTCGGCCTCGTTAGGATATGCCTTCTTGACGGAGAGGTAACGAACCTCACCGAGCAGGAAGTCGTGGAAGTTTGCCCAGTTCGGCTCCTTAGAGTCGAGTGAGAACGGATTCTTGCCTTCCTCGGCCAGAGCGGGATTGTAGCGCCACAGGTGCCAGTAGCCGCACTCGACAGCCTTCTTCTCCTCAGCCTGGCTCTTACCCATGCCGCCCTTGGCCTTCAGACCGTGGTTGATACAAGGTGCATAGGCGATGATGATAGAAGGACCGTGCCAAGCCTCAGCCTCGCGGATAGCCTTGAGGGTCTGTGCGTGGTCTGCGCCCATAGCAATCTGAGCTACATATACATAACCGTAAGTGGTAGCGATCATACCAAGATCCTTCTTGCGGATGCGCTTACCCTGGGCAGCGAACTGAGCGATGGCGCCGAGCGGCGTAGCCTTAGAAGCCTGACCACCAGTGTTAGAGTAAACCTCAGTATCGAGCACGAGGATGTTCACGTCCTCACCAGAAGCAATCACGTGGTCGAGACCGCCGTAACCGATATCGTAAGAAGCACCGTCACCACCGATGATCCACTGGCTGCGCTTCACGAGGTAGTGATCCAGTGTCTGGAGTTCCTTGCAAATAGGACAGCCCTTGGCAGCGCTCTCGGCGATGCACTTGCGGAGCTTTGGAGCAATCTCCTTGGTCTTCTCGGCGTCGTCCTTGTTGGCAATCCACTCAGCAGCCAGAGCCTTGTACTCGTCGCTGGCGTTGCCGTCGATCATCTCCTGCAGCAGCTTAGCTACGCGCTCCTTCATCTTCTTGTTACCCAGAGCCATACCGAGACCGAACTCGCAGAAGTCCTCGAACAGAGAGTTGTTGAAACATGGGCCCTGACCCTTCTCGTTCTTGGTGTAAGGTGTAGAAGGAACAGAAGCAGAGTAGATAGAAGAACAACCAGTAGCGTTGGCAATCATCTGACGATCACCGAAGAGCTGAGAGATCAGCTTCACGTAAGGTGTCTCACCGCAACCAGAGCAAGCGCCTGAGAACTCGAACAGAGGCTGTGCGAACTGAGAGTTCTTCACATTGCTCTTGATGTCGACGAGGTGCTGCTTGGAAGGAACCTTAACAAGCTTGTCCCAGTCGGCAGCCATCTTCTTCATATCGGCTGCATCGGGGTTGAACGGAACCATCGTGAGGGCCTTGCCAGTCTTCGGGTTGCCCGGGCAGATGTCGGCGCAGTTGCCGCAACCCAGACAGTCGAGAACTGAAGGCTCGATGACGAAGTGCATGCCCTTCATAGCGGCAGGAGCCTTCATCTCGAGGGTCTCAAGACCATCGAAGCCTGCGAGCTCCTCGTCGGTCAGAACGAACGGACGGATAGCTGCGTGAGGACAGATGTATGCACACTGGTTACACTGGATACAGTTGTCCTTGTTCCAAGCGGGAACGAAGGCCTCTACACCGCGCTTCTCGTAAGCGGCTGTACCAACCATCCAAGAACCGTCGACGGTGTTGTGCTTCACGAAGTCAGAAACCTTCAGCAGGTCACCAGCCTGAGCGTTCATCGGACGAACGAGCTCCTTAACGAATGCGGGAGCGTCGTCTGTCTTAGGCTCATCGTCGGGCAGGTTAGCCCACTCGGGCTTCACCTCAAACTTCTTGTACTCGCCACCGCGGTCGATAGCAGCGTAGTTCTTGTCAACCACGTCCTGACCCTTGGCACCGTAAGACTTCAGGGCAGCAGCCTTCATCTTCTCGACAGCCAGCTCTACGGGGATCACCTCAGTGATGCGGAAGAATGCTGACTGCAGGATGGTGTTGGTGCGGTTGCCCAGACCAATCTCCTGTGCAATCTTGGTAGCGTTGATGGTATATACGGTGATGTTGTTCTGAGCGAAGTAGCGCTTCACCTTGTTAGGCATGAACTTCTCCAGCTCGGCATCGTCGAAGATGGTGTTCAGCAGGAACGTACCGTTCTTCTGCAGACCACGGGTCACATCGTACATGTGCAGGTAAGCCTGTACGTGGCATGCCACGAAGTTAGGTGTGGTTACCAGATAGGTAGAGCGGATAGGTGTATCACCGAAACGCAGGTGTGAGCAGGTGAAACCTCCCGACTTCTTAGAGTCGTAAGAGAAGTAAGCCTGGCAGTACTTGTCGGTGTTGTCACCAATGATCTTAACTGAGTTCTTGTTAGCACCTACGGTACCATCAGCACCCAGACCATAGAACTTAGCCTGGAACATGCCAGCGCCACCGAGTGCGATCTCCTCAACCTCAGGCAGAGAGGTGAAGGTGACGTCGTCGACGATACCAATGGTGAAGTGGTTCTTCGGCTCGGGCATAGCGAGGTTGTTGAACACGCTGATGATCTGAGCTGGTGTGGTGTCGTGAGAACCAAGACCGTAGCGGCCACCAACGATGACAGGACGATTCTCTACCTCGTAGAAGGCATCCTTCACGTCGAGGTACAGAGGCTCACCGTTAGCACCGGGCTCCTTGGTACGGTCGAGAACGGCAATCTTCTTCACCGTCTTGGGAACAGCGGCCAGCAGGTGCTTTACGCTGAACGGACGATAGAGGTGAACAGAAATCATACCCACCTTCTGACCCTGACCATTCAGGTAGTCGATGGCCTCGCGGGCTGCATCGGTAGCAGACCCCATCAGGATAATCATGCGGTCGGCATCCTCGGCTCCATAGTAAGAGAAGAGGTGATACTCACGACCGGTAATCTTAGAGAGCTCGCCCAGATACTTCTCAACCACCTCGGGAACTGCATCGTAGTAGGGGTTGCAGGCCTCACGGTGTGTGAAGAAGGTCTCGGGGTTCTCGGCGGTACCACGGGTGATAGGACGCTCAGGAGACATTGCACGATCGCGGAAGCGCTTGATGTACTCTTCCTTAACGAGCGGACGAACATCCTCCTGATCGAGCAGCTCAATCTTGTGATACTCGTGAG
>Ga0247611_10005206_pt1 | contig 17399 bp, 13 predicted proteins | sample 177DNAGHGhighgp2_FD_192422 | JGI IMG/M metagenome (GOLD analysis project Ga0247611, IMG submission 192422) | Sheep rumen microbial communities from Palmerston North, Manawatu-Wanganui, New Zealand - 1770 DNA GHGhigh gp2 | ecosystem: Host-associated > Mammals > Digestive system > Stomach > Rumen... | reverse complement strand
ATATCCACCTAGTTCTTTATACTTTTCCTTTGCAAAACTTTCTATGTCTTCTATCTTAGTTTCTTTCCCATCAAAATACTTTGCAATCATTATTCTCTTAATCCATACATCTATTGGAAATGCATCTCTTTTACCAAGGGCAAATAAAGACACGCAGCTTGCCACCTTTAAACCAACACCTTTTATTTTCATTAATTCCTTTAAGCAATCTTTGTTGGATAAACTGGAAAAAAAGGACATAAAATCCTCATTTAACAAGCCATTAGAGTATTCTAAATTCAACACTTTATCAATTGCATCCTTTATATAAGCTGCTCTAAAGCCTGTCTTTAATTCCTTTAGATCATCTTCTGTTACAGATCTTAATTGTTCTGGTGTTGGAAAAGCATATAGTTTAACCCCTGCATATTCTCCCAAATAATTTCCATATTTTTCTGACATTGCCCAAACTATCTTCTTTATATGAGGGATTTGCTTATTTTGTGAAATAATAAAACTTATTAGCGTCTCAAAAAAGCTCTGATTTAGGATATAAACTCCCCACTTTGCTTTTATTGCTTCCTCTAACTCTTTATCTGTTTCTAAAAGTCGTTTTTTTACACTTTTATAATCCCTATCTAAATCAAAATAATGTCGCCAAATTAAATCAAAATCTTCCTTTGTTGTATTATAAAAAATTAACTCATCTCCTTCTTGCTTAATATGTAGTCCCCTACCATAAGCACTTAACACATATTCCTCATCTGCTCTCTTTAGAAAATGAAAGCACTGGCCACATTCTAATGTCTGCTCTAAGTCAAATTCTGTTTCTTTTTTTACTATATAATTACTCATTTTTAAATTTTCCCTTTTATTTTATTTAAATTTATACTAAAATATAAAAGTAGTTTTTTTACTACTTTGTTTATGAATTTTTAGGCTATATGCCTTTTGGATATATATAAAATATGCGCTTTATCGCAAAAACTGTCAATGGAGTTTATATGAAATTAAATAAAAGAATCTTAGTCCTACTTGGTGGAGCTGCCTTTGCTTTCTGCCTTGCAGGATGTAAAATTCCTTTTGCATTAAATAGTAATGAGTCCGAAGCTTCTTCGATTAGCTATATTGCTTTTAATCAAAGTGCAAGTACTACTGGGGAAATTATAAGTTTAATACAAACTGCACTTGATAATAATGAAGATTCCCTCGAGATTTTTGTTACAGACGAAAGTCTTATTAATGCAGAAGATTGGCTTTCAAGTCTTTCAGGATTAGAGCAGCTTTCTTGTGAATATCGCAGAGTTAAAAACGGCTATAATCTTGTTATTACTTTTACTAGATGGGATAATTATAAAATTGTTAACGCATATAGAAGTAATGACACTAGTGAGCTTAACGAAAGACAGCTAGCCTTGTACAATAAATACTTAAATATATTAGATAATGTAACAAGTAAGTCAAATTCTGATTATGAGAACGAACTTGCTATACATGACTATCTTGTAAACAATATAGAATATGTTGATGACGGAAATGATAATTCTTTCAATGCATATTCAGCCCTTATTGAAGGTAAGGCTGTTTGTAGTGGTTATACTGAAGCATTCAAAACTTTACTTGATATGCTAGGAATTAACAACTACACAATTTCTGGTTTTGCCGGAAATCAATCCCACATTTGGAATGTGGTAGAACTTGATAATGAATGGTATCAAGTAGACGTAACTTGGGATGATCCTGTAAATTCATCTACTAACTACGTACAACATAACTATTTTAATATTACATCTAAGGATATGGCCCTAGACCATACCTGGGATAAACAAAAGAGTAATCACCCTGATGCAACTGGCACAAAATATTCATATGCTAATGCATCTAAGTTAAGAAAAATTACATCTCAAACTGATTTAACTAATTACTTGGTTTCAAAGATTAGAAACGAAGCTGATATTGTAGAATTTACTTCTACAGCAGATTTAAATATTAAAGACGCCATCCAAAAAGCTGGCGTTTATTTAACATATTCATACAAAGATGTAGAAAGAAGTGACTATACACTTTATGTTATCGTATTTAATTACGACTAATATTCAAGCCAAAAATTCATAAACAAAAATTAAAGCTACTAGTAAAAATTGATTGTCCCTAATCAATTTTTACTAGTAGCTTTTTATTATTTATTACATGTCTATTTTTTACACATCTTATTTCTGATGATTCTTATGTCCTATTAATTCCATAGATTCTAAAATCAATTAATAGGTTAATACTTCATAACCATCTTCAGTTACAAGTACCATAATTTCCCACTGTGCTGAATATGAATCATCATCTGTATAAATTGTCCATCCATTAGAATCATCTATAAATATTCCTGGTGCACCTTCATTAATCATTGGCTCAATTGTAAATACCATTCCTGGCGCCATAACCATTCCTGTGCCCTTCTTAATTACATAGCTTACAAATGGCTCTTCATGGAATTCTAAACCAATTCCATGTCCACCAACTTCACGTACTACTGAATAACCATTAGCTCTTGCATGGTCCTGGATTGCCTGAGCAACATCTCCTAAATGTCCCCATGGCTTAACCTGCTTTAATCCAAGTTCTACACATTCCTTAGCAACATCTACTAACTTTTTGTGTTCTGGTGAAACATCACCAATACAGAACATTCTAGAGGAATCTGAATAAAAACCATTAAGAATTGTTGAACAGTCTACATTAATAATATCTCCATCTTCAATTACAATCTTATCTGATGGGATACCATGACAAACCTGATTATTAAGGGATGTACAAACACTCTTTGGGAATCCTTCATAATTAAGTGGAGCTGGAATTCCACCCATCTTAGTTGTTGTCTCATAAACCATCTTATCAATGTCTTCTGTTGTCATACCAGCCTTAATATTAGCAGCTACATAATCAAGGCAAGCAATATTTATCTTAGAACTTTCTCTCATTCCTTTTAAAGTTTCTTCATTCTTAATTATTTTTCTTGGTGGAACCTTATGGAACTTTCTCTTGAAAGTATCAATTTTTCTATCCCATTCTCTATGGCATTCGCAATATGCTTTACCACTTTTACACCAACAAGGGTCGTTAGCCTGAATCTTTCTCATAATAATTACTTCCTTTCTATATCAATCCGAAAAAATCGGACTTATTAACCTTTAAAGTATTGTTCACATTGTAAAGTTGACATTCTAATTATACTCGTGTATTAGGTTAAAAAAAAGTAAATTAACAATAAATTTTATCAAGAGGCGCGTATCGCATCCATAACAAATGCAAAAAAACAAAGTTAAATTCATTGTAATACAATTTCGTTTATGATAGAATTGTTTCAAAAAGAATAATGTGCTATATAACAAAATAACTAAAGATAATATTGAAATAATAGGATATTAAATGATGAAGAAATGAGGGTGTTATTATGAAAAAGATATTTGGTGGGATTAATCTAACTTGGCCGAAGTTAATTATAACGGCTATCATTTTAGGTGTTTATACTGCTATTATGGCTATGTTACCAATAGCAAAAGATACTTCATTTAGTGATTTAACTGTTAGCTTTGAAGTATGGATCTTTTTGGGAATATTTATTATTATGAATAGTAAATCTCCTAAAGATTCAGCCTTAAAATGTTTTGTCTTCTTTTTAATTAGTCAACCGTTAGTATATTTAGTTCAAGATATAATTAAGCATAGTAACTTATTTAATACGTATTATAGATTTTGGATTCTTTGGACAATAGCTTGTATTCCTATGGGATTTATTGGATATTACATGAAAAAAGATAAATGGTGGGGATTATTAATTCTTATCCCTATGTTATTATTAACTGGAAAAATGTGTGCTGGTTATTTATCTGATACAATGTTCTCTTTTCCAAGACATCTTTTAACTACTATTTTTTGTATAGCTGCATTAATAATCTATCCATTAGCTATATTTAATAATAAAAAAATAAAAATTACTGGAGTAGTAATAAGTGGATTATTGATTATTTCGATATTTGCTATATGTATAATCAATCCTCCTAAATATAGTACGATTTTACTGTATAATGGAGATGAATACCAATTTGACGACTCATATAATGTATATTTAGTAGATAAAGAATATGGAGATCTAAGTATTGAATATGATGAAAGATTCGAAGATTGGGCACTTCATGCTGATTTTAAAAAAGCTGGGAAAACTGAATTTGTAATAGAATCACCAGATGGAAAGAAAACAACATTTGATATTTCCATTGAAAGAAGTACATATACTATAAAAGAAAAAAATAATTAATCGCACTCAAAAAAAGCTGAATTTTTAGGGATACTCACCCCCCCCTAAAAATTCAGCTTTTTATTATCGCCTTAAAATTACAAGCTTCCCTAAGATTGCATTTCATCCATAATTGCTGGTAAAAACTGTTTCTTTCTTGAAACAACACCCTTTAAAAGGATTGGATATTCATCAATTTCTACATTAAATGCTCCTTTTAAAACCTGCTCTGCATTTTTTCCTGCACAAATTGCATATGATGATTCACTCATAATATCAGTAACAAGAAGGAATGTCATATCAAGTCCTGACTGTCCTACTGTCTCTGGAATATAGTCAATTTCTCTCTTAACTAATTCCTTAACTTCGTCCATTCCCATAACATTAACCTGTCCAACACCAATATTAGTGTCATTAACTGCAAATCTCTTGAAATCCTGATAAAAAATTTCTGATTCTGACTTTTCTGATAAATTACTACCAGCTCTAAACATTTCTCTACCATAACTTTCAGGGTCAATTCCTGCTATTACAGCTAAATCTCTAGCTGCTGCCTCATCTTCCCATGTACAAGTAGGCGATTTAAAAATAAGTGTATCAGAAAGGATTGCTGAACACATTAATAAAGCCATTGTCTTAGTAATTTCAATTGCTGATTCTCTATACATCTTATAAATGATTGTACATGTACAACCAAGTGGTTGATTTCTAAAGAATACAGGTGAAATAGTTTCAATAGAACCTAATCTATGATGATCTATAATTTCTTGTATCTGAGCATTATCAATACCAAATACAGCCTGTGTCTTCTCATTATGGTCAACTAAGATAACATTCTTCTTACCTGCACCAAGTAAGTTTCGACGAGAAATCATACCTACATAATGGCCTTCTTCATCCTCTATTGGGAAATCTCTAAAACGTTTCTTAGCCATTATATCCTGAATATCTTCAATATAATCATTAGTCTTAAATCCTATTAATTTTTCCTTTTCTTTCATAAAGAAACTTACAGGAATAGACTGATTCATTAATCTAGCAACTGTATATGTATCATATTCTGTACTAATTACTATTACGCCTCTGTCACTAGCAATCTTAGCGATTGTATTAGATACTTTAGCGCCTTCACATACAATAATACAACCAGCGCTCATTTCAATTGCACATAACTGTGCTTCATATCTATTACCTAGAATTACGATATCACCTTCATCAATCATCTCTTCTAGGATATCGGGATTGGCTACACCTATAAGTAATTTACCTTTAGCATAAGCATTATCAACATCACCTGTAATTACTTTACCATTTACAGTATCCACGATGTTATTAAAGCTTGTATGCGCAGTTGATAATATCTTAGAATCAAACACTTCAAAATAAGATTTTGAAACGTCACCAATAGTAACTAATCCTTCTAATTCTTCCCCTTTAGTAATTGGAAGAGTTACTACATCTAAGCCTTTCATAAGTTCCCAGGCTCTTCTAACAGAGAGATCTTTATCAATACCCTTTGTTCTTCTAATCTCAATGTCCTTAACCTGTGGACGCACATCTTTAATGTACTCAGGTGCCTTTAAACCTGCATTCTTTAAAACGAATTGTGTCTCTTCGTTAAGATGACCAGCTCTCTTTGGCTCATATAATTCGCTTTGTGTAATTTGATTTTTTAAGTTGGCATAACTTATTGCAGCACATATTGAATCTGTATCAGGATTCTTATGTCCTACAACCCATACTTTTGAATCACCCATAAAACCTCCGTTTGTGATAGTTATCACAAAAAATATTATTTATCTTTTCCCTTTAATTAGCCTCTAAAAGTATATCATATTGTTAATTGTGTAACAATTATTTTATAAGTGTTTTTTTTATTCTTCCATAATTCTTCTGAATTTTTCATTATGTGTTAGTAAATAGCCCATTAATTTATTAAATACTCTTACTAAGATAAATAAAATTCCAACGCCAACAAGCATAAATAATAATGTTATCTGCCATTGATAAAAACTCAAAATAGAAATTCTAAATAGCTTTGGTGTAATAATAATTGATAATGTTATTCCTAAAACCATCAAGCATATAAGTGAAATTCGTAATGAATTAAATGGATAACTTATCCTTATAAGTGTACCTATGCCTATTGCTATCATTGTTAAAATACACATTGTAGAAACGTAGTCATGACTAAGTCCTACCATATTGCCATAAATAACCACCATTACAACCGAGATAAAATCTGCAATTCCTGATGGTAGTGCATTTACAATTACACCTACTAAAAAATGTCCTCTAATCCTATTCTTATTAGGCTGTAATGCCAATACAAAAGATGGAATTCCTATGGTAAAAGCACCAAGTAGGGATAACTGTGTAGGATAAAGTGGATATAGGTTTGCTGCAAAAATTGTAAAAATAGTTAGGAATATAGACAATATATTTTTTACCAAAAAAAGTGTTGCCGAACGTCCTATATTATTAACCACTCGTCTACCTTCCGCTACAACCTGTGGCATTTTAGCAAAATCAGAATCAAGTAAAACTATTTGCGCTGCATTACTTGCTGCCTCACTGCCTGACTCCATGGCAATACTACAATCTGCTTCTTTTAAAGCTAGTACATCATTTACACCATCCCCTGTCATTGCAACTGTATTTCCACTTTCCTTTAATGCCTTTATTATTAGTTTTTTCTGTTCTGGTACTACTCTACCAAATACAGTAATTTCATTTATTACCTTCTTTATATCTTCATAAGTCTCAAGACTTGTGGCATCTATGTATTTATCGGCATTTTCAATGCCTGCCATAACAGATACCCTTGATACAGTAAGTGGATTATCTCCTGATATTACTTTAATTGTAACACCTTCTTCTTTAAAATAAGCAAAGGTCTCTTTTGCATTTTTTCTAATTTTATTTTCAAGACAAATAAATGCAAGTAATTCTATTGGTTTATGTATTGCACAAGCACATAATCTCTCATTTGTTCTACCAAAGGCTAATACTCTAACTCCAGCTTCTGCCAGATTATCTATCTTAGCTTTATAGTCCTTAATATCATCTAAAAGCACATATTCAGGTGCACCAAAAACATATGTCATATCATTAAACCTTGATGCTGAATACTTGTACTTTGAAGAAAATGGACATACTTCATCTGCATTCACATCATTATCTGCTTTCATAAAATGCATACGTATTGCCTTCATTGTTTCGTTGTCATCCATCTGACTTCCTGCAGATATTCTTATTAATCTATCTATTTCAAGTCTATTTTTTTCAATTTCTTCCTGACTATCCCCATTATCTATATAATAAATGTTGCTTACTGACATTTCAGGATTTGTTATTGTTCCTGTCTTATCAACACATAAAACATTTACTCTTGCAAGGGTTTCTACGCAATTCATTTCATGAATTAAAACCTGTTGCTTTGCAAGTCTCATAATAGAAACCACTAATGTTACACTTGCAAGTAAATAAAGGCCTTCTGGAATCATACCTACTAAAGATGCAATTGTTGATACCACGCTATCCTTTATGCTTGTATGAAGAAAAAAGACATTTTGTATATACATCATTAATCCAACTGGAACTATTACAATTCCAATTAAAGACACCATTCTATTTAAAGAAGCCATCATACTTGTTTTTGTCTTTTTTCTTGAAGCCTTTGCCTGTGCATTTAATTTTTGTGCATATGCTTCATTACCTACGGCTGTAAGAACCGCCCTGCACTCACCAGATACTACAAAGCTACCTGATAATAAAAGATCACCCTCTTCTTTAACAACATCATCTGCTTCCCCTGTTATTAAAGACTCATTAACTATTATACTGCCTTGTCTAATCACGGAATCTGCGCATATTTGATTTCCTGCGCTAAATATACATATATCTCCTCTTACTAAAGCGGTAGAATCCACAACTTCCGTCTTAGAATTTCTTACCACCTTAGTTTTTGGAGCATTGACTACATTTATTTTATCTAAAACTGCCTTAGCTCTAATTTCTTGCACTATGCCTATAATTGTATTCCACACAACTATAGGCATAAATGTCATATCAGTATATGAATGAACTAGACATAATAAAAATGCAAATGTAAAAAAGATAAGATTAAAATACGTAAAAATATTACTAAAAATAATTTGTCCATTAGTCTTAGATGGTTTATGAGTTGCTATATTTGACAAACCTTCTAAGTTTCTTTTACGGACTTCTTCCTTTGTTAAACCAGAACATACATCTGTCTGTAAAAGCTCATCGTTATTTATATATTCTTCTGTACTTCCTCTAAAATGCGCAACTCTATTGGCAATTTTTCCAATTGCCTTACTATCTGCCACATTTTCAACTGCTTTTCTAACTGTGATGTGTGTTTTTCTCATGCTTTATACCACTAAATAAGTTTACATAGTCTTCATTTCTTTATTATAAAAATGCAAGGTCATTTACATTATTCATTCATGTATTCAATTGATTTTCCTTGTCTATTTATAACTATTATAGCACCAATTACTAGAATTGTCTTAACTATAAAACTAATTACAATACTTGTTAATGATCTGTAATCATATATAGAGAAAGAAAGAATTGCTACTAACTGAATTGCAATTGCATACCAACTCCACATATAATTAATATTTTTCTTCATTGCGCCAAATGTTGCTACCATTAGGAATAGATTTAAAAATAAATCTAGTACTGCTGATAAGCCAAGTAATGCCCATACAATTTCTGGAGCATTAAATAATTGATTAAATGTGTCTACTAAAGAATCAATATTGCTTTCTGAAAGATTGCTTATTAAATTAGATATGAAATCTGTTGTAACTTCGCCCTGCTTTATAAGCACCTGTGCATTTACATAAAATGCTAAAATACTAATTCCGTAGCTAAAAATTCCCTGTCCAATTCCAAGTCCTAAACCTGCAAGATAAACGTCTCCTGGTCTTTCAAATCTTGAAATCATCATTTTTAAAACAAACCATCTTGCAATGCCAATTCCAATTGCTAAAAATATGGCATTCACAAGATTATAAGCAGACTGATTATAAGTAAATGTATAATCTATACTTGGAACCATTGCTAATGCTGACACTATTAGCTGCGTAAAAATAAAACCAAACAAACCATAAGTCACAATTGAAAATAGCAATGGTAAAATTCTTCCATTCCATCTTCTAAACATAATAATTGCAGCAACAATTATAACTGAAAGAAATAATATTCCCCCTGCAGTTATAAAAGTCAAGACATCATTGGATAATGTCTTTCCTAAAAACACATCAAATTTTTCCATTTAATACGACCTTCCCTTCTTGTTTTGACTGCAAGTCTTCTTCAAAATCCATATAAAATAATAACAAAAAGATACCCTCACGTCTATTAAGGAATAATTAAAAAAAGAAGCTATATGAAAATCATATAGCTTCTCATCCTCTTTACTATCTTTTCCCAATATCTATCCCTTATCTTGTATCAACCTCTTTAAAGGTTAATATATACCTCGAGCTAAGCTTCGCTTTCTCATATGAGGCATTCTAGTGAATGATTAATTGAAAAAGGTACGTCAATAATCCCCCAGATTAGAGCTTAGTAACGTTAGTAGCTTGAGGTCCCTTAGCACCTTCTGTGATATCGAATTCAACAGATGCGCCTTCCTCTAATGACTTAAAACCTTCCATGTTAAGACCTGAGTAATGTACGAATACATCCTTTCCTGACTCATCAGAAATAAAGCCATAGCCCTTCTGGTTGTTAAACCACTTTACTGTACCTTTCATGTAATAGTACCTCCATAAAATATCTAGTTGTTCTTAATAAGTTAAGGTTCCCCTCCCTTAATAAAAATCCTTAATTATCGTAACACTCTATTTATCGTATGTCAATAAGATATAGTATTTATCATACTTTGTCCTTAATTTTATACAATAAAGTGTTAAAACTAAGCCACTAGTCTAAACATTTTTTCATCTTTAGCGCTCTCTTTAACATTAGAAGATACTAGGTAAATAACTCTACTAAGTTCAACTCCGTCTTTATCAATTTGAGCAACGGATATAATATCACCATCTTTAATTGATGCACCTTCAACCTTTAAAAGTCTATCGTTTATCTTTTGTGTGCTATATTTTTTACTATTTACTAACACTGTTGAGTAATCATTAAAGTAAGATCCTTCAACAAACAAATCGCCTTCATACTCATAAGCATTAGTAATAGTTATATCATCAAGACCAAGCTTTAAATCAGTCTGTTTATATGGAGATTCGCCATTATAGATATCCTGATTTCCATAGAGAATATCGTATTCTAGGATTTTAAGATTTTTCAAATAATCTTCACTATCCTTACTTAACTGATGATATTTAAAAATGTTACCCTGAGATATATTTAATCTGCTAAATACATAAGATGTAAGCTGATATGCCTCTAGGTTTACATTCTCCTTATCCATATCAAAATTACTCCACATAACATATTCAGTCTCATAAATACTATTATGCTTCATATTCTCATCCTTTAAATTAAAGGTTGGTAAATGATCACCATACATTACAAGCACAGTTTTCTCATTATAATTAGACAATTCATCTATTAACTGAGCTATGAATTTATCCATGTCATGGGCCATATTAACATAATATTCAAAAGCCACTGTATTATCAGCATCAGGGAAATTCTTAATTGTAATTTCTGGTGTATAACCTTCAGGATATTCATTAGGATAATCACCATGTCCTTCTACTGAAATTGTATAAATGTAGTCAGGTCCTGTTGTTGAATCTAGAGCTTTTTTAATATATTTTGTAAGGATTTCATCCTTTGCCCAGTTCCCATTAGGTGTCTTGCTTATACCATCCATATATTCTACCGGCGTAAATGTGTCATATCCCAAGCGAGAAAAAACCTTATTTCTTGTGTAGAAAGTCGCTGTATTATTATGAATTACATGAGCAGAATATCCTAAATCCTTTAAAACATAGGCACTTGATTCACATACCTTATTCTGAAGTGCTGTCTTATAAGGATATTCTCCAGGTCCAAAGTCATCTAAATTCATACCTGTCTGTACTTCAAATTCCGTATTAACTGTACCTGCACCAAATACAGGAACTGATAGGTATCCTGATGTGTATTCCTGCTGTAATTTATTAAATGTAGGCAATACTTCTGATGAAAGCTCTAAACCCTTAATCTCTGCTGGATCAAAAAATGACTCTAACTGTAAAAAGATAATATTAGGTTCATCTTCTTCATTAGTTGTTTCCACACTATCAATTGTTTCTTTAATATTATCCACATATTCTGTAGAATAATCAGAATCCTTGTGTACACCTCTATCTACCACTGATGTTGTGAAGCAGTAAACAAAGCCATAATTTTGGAAAGCATTAGATAAGTTACCAAAATCTGCCGCAATAATTTTATTAAGAAGTAATGTTGTAATAATGCCATATGTAAATAAAATTACAATTAAGCTTTGTCCTGCACCAAGGATAATAAACCTTTTTAAAGATAATTCTGTCTTAATTTTTCCTGTTTTTCTATACAAGAAAACTAATGCTACTATTACAAGAACAATAGTTAGTACTATAAATATCATATTAATTACTGTTAAATACATTGGTGCTACTTTTCTAGCATCGTCTAATACAAGAAAATCCATAGCTGTAAATGGAGTTTTTCTAACTGACTTAATTACAAAATTTGTAATAGATAAGCCTATCCAAATAACTGAAATTAAGGTATATATAAAGGTTCTTTTCTTAAATAACATACCAATACTTAAACAAGAAGTCACAATTAGCATATTAGCTAAGAAAATAACAGGATGTGTAAAAAGGAATGTAATTCCTGTTAGATTGCGTCTATTAAAACATTCCACAATCATTGTCACTAATATAGCATAGCAAAAGGGATGTAAAATATCATATGTCCAAATTTTATCAAAGATAGATTTTATTTTCTGCAGTACTTTGTTGTTCTTTAATTTTTCCATACATTCTCCTTTTTAAATACTTAGGGGCAGAAACATAAATGTTTCTGCCCCCCTATATAGTTTTATTTTGTCAACTTAAATGAACTCTTTAATGAAACGATTCTGTTAAATACAGGAACCCCTTCCTTTGAATCCTTATTATCAACACAGAAATAGCCATTTCTTACGAACTGGAATTTATCTTCTGCCTTAGAGTTGATAAGCTCAGGTTCAACTATTGCATCTTTAATTATTGTTAATGAATTAGGATTTATATTCATAGAGCCATCCTCTTCGTTATAAACACCCTTCTCCTCATCAATAATATTCTCATATAATCTTACCTCAGCTTGTTTGCCCTCAGTTGCTGATACCCAATGGATAGTACCCTTAACCTTGCGGCCTTCAACATTTCCTCCTTTAGTTTCTGGATCGTAAGTACAATGAATTTCTGTAATTTTGCCATTCTCATCCTTCTTATAATCTACACACTTAAGAAGGTATGCATTCATGAAACGAACCTCATTACCTGGGAATAATCTAAAATATTTCTTAGGTGGTTCTTCCATAAAGTCTTCTCTTTCAATGTAAAGTTCTCTTGTAAATGGAACTTTTCTAGTTCCCATTTCAGGATTCTCCTGATTATTAGGAACTTCCATATATTCAACCTGACCCTCTGGATAGTTATCTACGATAACCTTAACTGGATCAAGTACAGCCATCATTCTCTTTGCCTTTGGCTTTAAGTCTTCTCTAATGCAATATTCAAGCATTGGATATTCAACAGCACCCTGTGACTTAGTAACGCCCACAAGCTTAGTAAACATCTTAATTGATTCAGGTGTAAAACCTCTTCTTCTAAGAGCTGCGATTGAAACAAGTCTTGGATCATCCCAACCATCAACTACACCATCTTCAACAAGCTTCTTAATATAACGCTTACCTGTTACTACATTCTCAAGGTAAAGCTTTGCAAACTCAATCTGCTTTGGTGGATTCTCATATTCAAGTTCTCTTACTACCCAATCATATAATGGTCTATGATCTTCGAATTCAAGAGTACAAATAGAATGTGAAACTCCTTCAATAGCATCTTCAATTGGATGAGCAAAATCATACATTGGATAAATGCACCATTTATCACCTGTTCTATGATGTGTCATATGAGCTACTCTATAAATAACAGGATCTCTCATGTTAATATTAGGACTTGCCATATCAATCTTAGCTCTAAGCACCTTAGAACCATCTTCAAACTTACCATTCTTCATATCTTCAAAAAGAGCTAAGTTCTCTTCAATTGATCTATCTCTATATGGTGAATTCTTACCTGGTTCTGTAAGAGTACCTCTATACTGTCTGATTTCTTCTGCAGAAAGGTCACAAACATATGCCTTACCCTTCTTAATTAACTTAACTGCTGCCTCATACATAGCATCAAAATAACCAGATGCAAACAATACATCTCCATGCCATTTAGCACCAAGCCATTCAACATCCTTCTTTATAGATTCAACGAATTCTTCCTTCTCCTTTGTTGGATTAGTATCATCAAATCTCAAATTAAACTGGCCATTATATTCCATTGCTAAACCATAATTTAAAAGTATAGATTTAGCATGTCCAATATGTAAATATCCATTTGGTTCAGGTGGGAATCTTGTAATAACCTTCTTACAATGTCCCTCAGCTATATCTTTATCAATAATTTGCTCTATAAAATTCTTGGAAACAACTTCGTTTTCCATAACTGTTCCTCCGTTTTCTAGCAAAATATGTTATATATTGCTTTCTTAATCATAAACTAGCTATTTTATTCTACTCCAAAACACTTATTTCGTAAAGAAATTTATAAATTAATGTGTTGCCTGATTATACAGTTCCTGTAATTCCGGAATTGTAAAATTATAATGTGAATTACAGAAATGGCAATTAACTTCAATTGGCTTGCCATCATCAATCATCTTCTGGATTTCTTCTTTGCCAACGCTAATTACAGCTTTACTTACTCTTTCTTTAGAGCAGTTACATTTAAATCCTGTCTCTATTGTATCAAGAATCTCTAAGTCCATATCACCTAAGATATGCTCAAGAATCTGCTCTGGTGTCATACCTTCTTCAAGCATGTATGTAATTGACTTAATTGATTTAATTCTTTCTTCAAGCTTATCAATAAATTCATCTGTAGCATTAGGCATTAACTGAATAATAAAACCGCCAGCTTCTCTTACTGTATTATCATGATTCATTAATACTCCTAAGCCAACTGATGATGGAACCTGCTCACTTGTAGCAAAATAGTATGTTAAATCCTCAGCAATTTCACTTGTTATAAGAATAGTATCACCAACGTATGGTTCTCTAAGTCCAATATCCTTAATTACAGAAATAACACCAATACCAACTGCTCCTGCAACATCAATCTTACCATTTTTTAAAGGCAACATTACTTGTGGATTAGCCACTGTACCCTTAACTTCACCCTTAGCATTAGCTGTTACTGTCATTGCTCCAATTGGGCCATTTCCCTTAATTTGAATAGTAACAACATCACTATCATTTTTCATCATTGTACCCATCATAGCGCCACCTGTAAGTAATCTACCAAGGGCAATAGTTCCAATAGGACTCATGTTATGACGAGTTCTTGCCTCTTCAACTGTATTCTTACTTGTAATAGCAAATGCTCTAACCTGTCCATTTGCTGCAGTTGCTCTAACAATATAATCTTTCATATCTATTTTCCTTTCATCTAGTTATTTTCCTAAAACAAAATAAACTCTTTCAGAATTAATTTCCGGCTTATTATCTGTAAAAGCATCATAAACTGCTAAAACCTTAAGTCCTGCATTCTTAGCTGCCATCTCAACCTCTTCTAATTCAAAACCATGCTGAAAGTGTTGTTCTTCATATCTATTAAAACTTCCGTCTTCATTCATAACAAAAACAGCAAGATCATATTCATTATTTCTTTCTTCTTCGTTATAATAATTATCCCAAATAAAAGCAGATTCATCACGATTCTCTGCATATGTATTATCAGCTAGTATGTCTCTAAAGAAGTGAATAGTCTTTAAATCAAATACAAAAACCCCACCATCCTTTAGATTATCAAATACACAGCTAAAAACCGATTCCAAATCACTAACTGTGGTAATATAATTCATTGAATCACCAATACTTGTGAAAGCATCTACTTTATATGGTAACTCGAATTCTCGCATATCCTGACATGAATAAAGAATTTCCTGATTTGTTTCTAAAATCTTCTCAGATGCAATAGCTAACATATCTTCAGACATATCAATTCCTACAATATCATAGCCTTCCTTATCAAGCATTCTTGTAACAGTTCCTGTTCCACATCCCAAATCAACTACGCTGTGGCCTTTTTTTATACCATTAGCCTTTAGTAGTTCTATCATATATTGTCCCCATTCATCATATGGGATATTATCCATGTATTCATCATACACGTATGCAAATGCAGTATATGCGTTCATTTTTACTCCTTTATAGAAAAAGGGAAATAGATACAAGATCAATTTCCCTCATAAATTTATCAAACCCTTTGGTCTATTAAAGTCTGTTGGTATTATCTACCACAGCACTGCTTATATTTCTTACCGCTTCCGCATGGACATGGATCATTACGTCCAATTTTCTTGCCTTCTCTTACATATGTACCAGAAGCCTTCTGCTTCTTGTAAAGGTCTTTTCTAACTTCTTCTGAAAGTAAATTATCCCATTCAGGAAGTTCATATAACCAGTTAGCCTTGCAACCTACCATGTTGTAGTAAAGCTTCTCTCTATCATATTCAAGGGATACTTCTGTATCTTCTTCCATTGTTTCAATTGGATTTGGTGTAACTAATGAATCGTTAATACCATCTAAGAAACCTGTCATAAGTAAAACTTCAACACCAAACTTAGCAGCTAAATCCTTAACAGTTCCCTTAACTACCACATCAGGATTTCCAAGAATTTCCTTGTAAATTCTCTGTTCTTCTGTAAAATAAGCATTCCATAAATTTTCAGCAGCTTTAGGATCTGCTTCTGTGTTGTATGCAAGATTTCTCCATGTTTCTAAAAGTGCCATGTTTAATACCTCTCTTTAAACTTATTAATCACATATTTTATTTTTAGGTAATCCAGGGACACCTCTCCAAACTACACTAAAAAATCATCACTATGGAATTATAACATAGAATATTTTAAAAGCAAGCCATAAAAAAGAGGTAAAAGAAAGCATTACACTTATACTTTTACCTCTAAATCTTGTTAAATAATTGAATTATAATTAGATCCAGTAATATGTGTATATCCTCCATCCTTTGAGTACATGCCTTGACTTGCAAGTTTAGCAAGAGCATTTACTGAATCATTATTAATCCTAGATGCGCTTGATTGAATCTGACTAGCAATAGAACCATCTGCTCCAAATACCGATTTTAAAACTCCAACATCCGCCTTATCAAGTACATCCTTATCAATTTCAATTGTATTATCACTTTTTACATTAATACCAGCCATGGATAAAACCTTGGCGTTTATCTTCGTCTGATTAACCATATTAGCTGCTGTTCTAAGAGTTGTTGCACTTTCAGAATCTCCAGTTGATTTAACCAAGTCATTATAGTCATTTGCAAATTTAGAAACGGCTTTATAAATAGCATCTCTATCATAATCTGTGCTTTCTTTACCATCCTTGTCAACTACCGTTTTCTTTTCCCACATCTTTTGATTTGCAAGTTCCTTTGCATCTTTTATTACACTGGCTGATGCATCCTTAATCTTAGTTGTGTTCACCTTTTGAGTGGAAGTTTTAATATCATTTGAATTAGTTGTTTTTCCTTCCTCTGTGGCCTCTGTAGAATTCTCCTGATAATAGTTATTAAGTAGTTTCTTATATGAGCCGCTTTTAATAGAGCTTAGCGTGTTAAAATCCAGATTATAAATACCTGAATTCCCGCTATTTGACTGTGTTGGTGAAAACAAGCTAGCTATATTATTAATTCCTGACATCTTAACACCTCCTTGTATTAATACGTCTGGTTATCCTATTGTTACTAATACTATTATACCATATCTATATAAAATATCAATCAAAAGTACTATTTTTCTATATCTTCATTC
>Ga0247611_10005204_pt1 | contig 17401 bp, 13 predicted proteins | sample 177DNAGHGhighgp2_FD_192422 | JGI IMG/M metagenome (GOLD analysis project Ga0247611, IMG submission 192422) | Sheep rumen microbial communities from Palmerston North, Manawatu-Wanganui, New Zealand - 1770 DNA GHGhigh gp2 | ecosystem: Host-associated > Mammals > Digestive system > Stomach > Rumen... | reverse complement strand
CGTGAATACTGACATGGGTTCGATGGACAGAAAGCTGAAGAACGATATGGTGAGAAGCTATGTGCGTTATCTGAAGTTGGAACGCAATTATTCTGCCAACACCTTGGAAGCTTATCAGCACGACTTGCAATACCTGCTCGACTATTGTGAGAAGGAGTCTAAGATGCCTACAGATCTTCAATTAGAAGACCTGGAGCATTTTGCTGCCACTATCCATGAGCATGGAGTAGGGCCTACATCTCAGGCACGCATCCTCAGCGGTGTCCGTTCGTTCTACCGTTTCCTGTTGCTCGACGGTTATATAGAGAATGATCCTACAGAATTGTTAGAGTCGCCACGCCTTGGCGAGCATTTGCCGGAAGTGCTTTCCACGAAAGAGGTTGACCAGCTTGAGGCTTCCATAGACCTTTCGAAGAAAGAAGGGCAGCGCAATCTCGCCATCATCGAGGTGCTTTTTTCCTGTGGGCTTCGGGTGTCTGAACTCGTTAACCTCAAGCTCAGCGACCTGTATCTGCAGGAAGGTTACATCCGAGTGGTCGGAAAGGGCAATAAGGAACGGCTGGTGCCCATCTCCGAGAAGGCAATCCGTGAACTGGGGAACTGGTTTTACGATCGTAACGAGATGGTCATCAAGCCCGGCGAGCAGGACTATGTGTTTCTGAATCGCCGTGGTGCGCATCTCACGCGGACGATGATTCTCATCATGATAAAGCGCCAGGCGGTCGAGGCGGGCATAAAAAAGACCATTTCACCGCATACTCTCCGACATTCTTTTGCCACAGCCCTGCTTGAGGGAGGTGCCGATCTTCGTGCTATCCAGTCTATGCTCGGGCATGAGGATATCGGGACAACAGAGATCTATACCCATCTTGATACGACGACGCTTCGTGAGGAGATACTCAACCATCATCCCCGCAATATCAGGAGAGAATGATGAATACATCTTTAATTTCTCTTAAATAAACACGAAACAGATAGTGCAATTGGCAGATAATTCGTATTTTTGCAGAACTGTAGTTTAGGGAAACATATTAATAAAACAAATAAAACGATGACTATTAAAAACATTCTTTCGGTCGTTCTGTTCATGATTTGCGGATCGGCCTATGCACAGATGATGCCGAATATACCGGCAGACCCTGCTGTGAAGGTTGGTAAACTTGACAACGGACTGACCTATTATCTTCGTTACAACAACTGGCCTGAGCATCAGGCAAACTTTTATATCGCACAGAAAGTGGGTTCCATTCAGGAGGAAGAGAGCCAGCGCGGCTTGGCGCACTTCCTGGAGCACATGTGTTTCAACGGCACCGACAATTTTGAAGGGAACAAGATTGTGAGCTGGTGTGAGCAGAATGGTATCCAGTTCGGCAGCGATCTGAATGCTTATACCTCAATCGACCAGACCGTCTATCGTATCAGCAACGTACCTACAGCACGCGTGGGAGTGCTTGACAGTTGTCTGCTCATTCTCCACGACTGGGCTGACGGACTGATTCTCGACCCTGCAGAGATTGACAAGGAGCGTGGCGTGATTCACGAAGAGTGGCGCATGCGCACATCTCCCAGCAGTCGTATGTTCGAGCGAAACCTTCCAGCTCTCTATCCTGGCAGTAAGTACGGCCTTCGCTATCCCATCGGTCTGATGAGTGTGGTGGACAACTTCAAGCCGAAGGAGCTGCGCGACTATTATGAGAAATGGTATCATCCCACCAATCAGGCAATCATTGTTGTGGGCGACATTGATGTCGAAAGGACAGAGGCAAAGATTAAGGAGCTCTTCGGTCCCATCAAGAATCCCGATGTGATAGAGCCGATCGTTGATGAGATGGTTCCAGACAATGCAGAGCCTATCGTCATCATCGACAAGGACAAAGAATATCGTACCAGTGATGTAGACATTCTCATCAAGCATGATGTGTTCCCCGATTCTCTGAAAGGATCTGTTGCCTATCTGGTTTATAACTATGTCAAGAACGCCGCTATCGGCATGTTGAACAACCGTTTCACCGAGGCTACTCAGAAGGAGGACTGTCCTTATGTGAGCGCCAGTGCCGGTGACGATGACTACATCTTCTCTAAGACAAAAGCCTCTTTCGACCTTTCCACGACACCGAAGGATATGTCAAAGATTGAGGCTTCCGTGAAAGCCGTGTTCATCGAGGCTCGTAAGGCAGCGGAATTCGGATTCACTACCACAGAGTTCGACCGTTACAAGGCAGACTATCTCAGTTCTCTGGATAAGATGTACTCCAACAAAGACAAGCGGACCAATGCCCAGCTATACAATCCGCTGGTGGGGAATTTCCTGACGAACGAGCCGATGCCCAGCATTGACTTCACCTATGAGACCATGAAGCAGATTGTCCCGATGATTCCGTTGCAGGTGGTTAATGAACTGATGAAGGAGCTGGTGCCGGCGAATGATTCCAACCTGGTCATCCTGAACTTCAACAACGAAGCAGAAGGAAACGTCTATCCGACGAAGGAGAATCTGCTCAAGGCAATCAGCGATGCCCGTTCTGCCAAGATTGAGGCCTTTGTGGATAACGTGAAGAACGAACCCCTCATCGCCAAGATGCCGAAGCCTGGTAAGATTAAGAAGGAAATCCGTAATGACAAGTTGGGCTATACGGAGCTGCAGCTCTCTAATGGTGCAACGGTCATCCTGAAAAAGACCGACTTTAAGAAAGACCAGGTGATATTGAGCGGTGAAGGATACGGCGGTGAGTCTCTGTATGGAGAAAAAGACTTTATCAACCTGAAGGTCTTCAATGACGTGATTGGTATCAGCGGACTCGGCAACTTCTCGAGTACGGAATTAGAGAAGGCTCTTGCCGGTAAGATTGCCAACGCCAACCTGACGATGGACGGTGATAAATACATGGGTGTGAACGGGTCGTCTACTCCGAAGGATGTCGAGACCATGCTTCAGATGCTCTATCTCTATTTCACCAATATCAATAAGGACGAGAAGTCGTTCCAGAAGCTGATCGGACAATATGAGGTGTCACTCAAGAACCGTGAGCTGTCTCCGGATATTGCCTTGTCCGACTCGTTGACTGCTACTCTCTTTGGGCACGACAAGCGTCGTAAGCCTTTGCTTGCCCAAGACCTGTCATCTATCAGCTACGACCGTATCCTCCAGATTGCCCGTGAGCGTACCGCTACAGCCAAAGACTGGATGTTCCGCATCATTGGAAACTTCGATGAGGCTACGATTCGTCCGCTCATCTGCCAGTACATTGCTTCACTTCCTGCAAAAGGAAAGGTTGTGAAAGGATACCGTACCAGCAATCTGCAGAAAGGAAAGATTGAGAATATCTTCAAGCGTAAGCAGGAGACTCCGAAGTGCAACACCTATTTGGTTTGGTTCAACGAGGATATGGACTATACTCCTGAGCGTAGCATTCAGGCAAGCATCGCCGGACAGATCATGCGTATGATCTATACTAAGGAGATTCGCGAGGAGGCCAGTGCTGCTTATTCCGTGAGTGCCGGCGGTGATGCCTCTATTTCAGATGACTACCATGTGATGGAGTTGGTTGCATATTGCCCCATGCAGCCTGAAAAGAAAGACACCGCAATGCTGTTGCTGGTTCAGGCAGTGGAAAACCTCGCCAAGACCTGTGACGCTGAGATGCTCAACAAGTGTAAGGAGGTGATGCTCAAACGATATGATGAGCAGGTGAAGAACAACGGTTATTGGAACAGTATCATCCAGATGTGGAGGAAGTACGGACTGGACGAGCATACCGATTACAAGGCACTTGTTCAGGCTCAGACTCCGGAAAAGATCTCTGCCTTCGTCCGTGAAGTAATCTCTGCGGGCAACTGTGTGAATGTAACGATGCTCCCCGAAGAATAGGAGAGGCATCATAATCTTAAGAAATAGAATAAAATGTCATATTTATTTTCATCAGAATCAGTATCTGAAGGGCATCCCGACAAAGTGGCCGACCAGATCAGCGATGCGTTGCTGGACCAGTTTCTTGCCTATGATGCCGGAGCCCGTTGCGCCATAGAGTCGTTTTGCACCACGGGTCAGGTTGTCATTATGGGAGAGGTGCGTTCGGAAGCATACATCGACTTGCAGACCATCGCACGCAGGACCATCAACAGAATTGGCTATACCAAGTCGGAATATGAGTTCGACGGTAACTCGTGCGGTATCTTGACGGCAATTCATGAGCAAAGTGCCGATATCAACCGAGGTGTGGACCGTGAGAGCGAAGAAGAGCAAGGTGCCGGTGACCAGGGCATGATGTTTGGCTATGCAACCAATGAGACCGACAACTACATGCCCGTGTCGCTTGACCTGGCACATCTTATCATGCGTACATTGGCTGACATCCGGAAGGAAGGACGTGAGATGACTTATCTTCGTCCCGACTCTAAGAGTCAAGTGACCATTGAGTATAGTGATGACAACATCCCACAACGGATAGATACGATTGTTGTCTCCACCCAGCACGACCCGTTTGATGACGACGATGAGAGGATGCTGGCACGCATCAAGGAAGACGTGCTCAACATACTGATGCCTCGTGTCAAAGCCCAGTGCAGTGAAAAAGTGCTGGCTCTTTTCAATGATGATATAAAGTATCATGTCAATCCCACCGGTAAGTTTGTTATTGGCGGACCTCATGGTGATACCGGGTTGACAGGCAGAAAGATCATTGTTGACACCTATGGCGGTAAGGGTGCACACGGCGGCGGTGCTTTCTCGGGGAAGGACTCTTCCAAGGTAGATCGTTCAGCCGCCTATATGGCACGTTACATCGCCAAAAACATGGTTGCTGCCGGTGTGGCAGACGAGATGCTGGTGCAGCTGGCGTATGCCATCGGAAAGGCCGACCCTGTCAGTGTCTATGTAAACACCTACGGACGTAGCCATGTCAACATGACAGATGGTGAGATAGCCCGTCGCATCCAGCATTTGTTCAGTCTTCGTCCGAAAGCCATTGAACGGCTTTTGAAGCTTCGTCAGCCCATTTATGTGGAGACGGCTGCCTATGGACACATGGGACGCAAGAACGAGGTGGTCATCAAGGAGTTCACCAGTCGTTATAATCCTCATAAGAAAATAGAAGTGGAGCTCTTCACATGGGAGAAACTTGACCGCATTGAAGAGATCCGTAAGGAATTCGGACTGTAATGCCAGGCAAGTCGCTTACCCCCTTTCAAGTCCTCAGCAGACTTCCTGAAGATGCCACACCGGCACAGCAGGACTCTGCTGTTCAGGCCAATGTGAAGATCTCTGAGATTCATTGGAGTGAGATGCCGGACACCCTTCACATGCCGGGACATACCAAAGGAAAGGGCTATCATGACATAGATATTCCCGAACATTACTATCGGGAGTCGTTTTTCATGAAAGACTCGCTTTTTCATCCCGAGCTGAAAGGTGGCAGGCAAGGAATAGCAGGGGTAGTGAAACCTTATACCATAGCAGGCGATGATATTATCACAAGCCTGCTATTTGGTTGTTTTATCTTGACTTTGTTTGCGCTGGCCCGCACACGTCAGTTCATGCTCAGACAGGCAAAGAGCATCTTCTATCTGGTAAGGGAGGAAGTCGGTGAGACCTCTGATGAGATATGGATGCTGTTCTATATGGTGTTACAGACCTGTCTGCTGTCAGCGCTTATCGTTTTTTTCTTCCTCAGGAGCCGGTTGGGCGATCTGATGCTGTCAGAGCAATATGCGATTATTGGTGCCCTGTCTGGTCTTTTTGTCGGTTATCTCCTGCTCAAGACTTTCATGTATAAATTGACAGGCTGGGTATTCTTTAATGGTAAAAAAAATGAACAGTGGAAAAAGGGGTTCCTTTTCTTGATGTCAACCGAAGGTTTACTGTTGTTTCCATTAGTCATTATGCTCGCTTATGCTGATTTTCCATTACACAATGCGTTGATTTATGCATTTATTGTAATAATTATTGTCAAATTGTTACTATTATATAAGGCCTTTATCATCTTTTTTAGAAGAAATGGTGTTTATCTGCAAATTATTTTGTACTTTTGTGCGCTCGAAATTGTACCTCTGATAGTATTAGGTGGTATTTTGGACATGGCGAGCCAGCATTTGACAATAAATTTTTAGGACAAGATGATAAAAAAGATTTTGATTTCCCAGCCTAAGCCGTCAAGTGAGAAATCACCCTATTTCGACATTGAGAAAGAATTTGGCGTTGAGTTAGTATTCCGCCCGTTCATAAAGGTCGAAGGGATTACGGCAAAAGAGTTCCGTCATCAAAAGGTTAGTATTCTGGATTATTCGGCTGTTGTCTTTACTTCGCGTCATGCTATTGACCATTTCTTCACACTTGCCAAGGAACTTCGCATAACGATTCCTGAAACGATGAAATATTTCTGTGTGACAGAGACGATAGCTTTGTATATCCAAAAGTATGTGCAGTACCGCAAGCGCAAAGTATTCTTTGGTACAACAGGTAAGATTCAGGATCTGGTGCCCTTGATGATTAAGCACAAGGGTGAAAAGTATCTTGTCCCAATGAGCAGCGTGCACAATGATGATGTTAAGATTCTGCTTGACTCTAAGAAGCTTCAGCACATGGAGTGCGTCATGTACCGCACGGTGAGCAACGACTTCTCTGAAGAGGAAGTCAGCTCTTTCGACTATGACATGCTGGTCTTCTTTAGCCCCACAGGTATTCAGGCATTGTGCAAGAACTTCCCTGAATTTTCACAGGGTGATATCCGTATCGCTACTTTCGGTCCGTCAACAGCCAAGGCCGTTGAAGATAGCGGATTGCGGCTCGACCTGCAGGCTCCGACACCGATGTATCCTTCGATGACGGGAGCATTAAAAGCCTATCTGAAAGAAAACTTGAAATAAACAGCTGAAATGTCTGCATCCAAACCTTTCGGATTAAGTAAGGAAGAGCGGATATGCAGCAAGAAACTGATAGACCAGCTCTTTACAGGAGGCATCGCACATGCGATGTCTGCTTTTCCTTTAAGGGTTGTCTATATGAATACCGGGCGGAATGCTGATGAGCCGCAGGCGAAGATGCTGGTCAGTGTCCCTAAGCGCTGCTTTAAGCGGGCTGTCAAGCGTAATCGGGTGAAAAGGCAGTTACGTGAAGCCTATCGGCTGAACAAGCAACAGCTTCTTTCACATCTGGCGACGACTCCGGAGAAAGGTGTGGCAATGGCTTTTATCTGGCTGGACAACAAACTCTATGACTACGATGTTGTGGACAGGCAGATGAAGAAACTGTTGAAACGAATTGTCGAGACGCTATGAGTGTGTTGAAATGGCTGTCGAAGACCTTAGCATGGTTGCTGGTGCTGCCGATATTGTTCTATCAGCATTACATCTCGCCTTTTACGCCACCATCTTGCCGTTTTACTCCGACCTGTTCGGAATATGCACGTCAGGCGATTCTGAAACATGGACCGATAAAAGGCTTGGGACTGGCTATCTGGCGCATTTTAAGATGCAATCCGTGGGGTGGGTCAGGCTACGATCCTGTTCCGTAGGTTTCGCGAATGACTTCATGACCCCTCTGATACCTTATTAGTAATATATAATAGATAAAAAAATAATATTGATGACTAAGAACTTTGTTGAAGAACTGAAGTGGCGTGGTATGCTGGCTCAGATAATGCCAGGTACCGAAGAACTCCTTCAAAAAGAAATGGTGACAGCATATCTGGGTACTGACCCGACAGCTGATTCCCTGCATATCGGGCATCTCTGCGGCATCATGATGCTGCGTCACCTACAGCGTTGTGGACATAAGCCTATCATCCTCGTTGGAGGTGCGACAGGCATGATTGGCGACCCTTCGGGAAAGAGCCAGGAGCGTAATCTGCTGGATACGGAAACCCTTTATCACAATCAGGAGTGCATCAAGGCACAGGTTTCCAAGTTCCTTGACTTCAATGCGCAGGGTGGAAATGCCGCTGAGATGGTGAACAATTATGATTGGATGAAAGACTTCACCTTCCTTGATTTTGCACGCGAGGTGGGTAAACATATCACCGTGAACTATATGATGGCCAAGGACAGTGTGCAGCAGCGCCTCAATGGTACTGCCCGCGACGGCCTTTCGTTTACAGAATTCACCTATCAGCTCTTGCAGGGCTACGACTTCCTGCACCTCTATCGTACAAAAGGCTGTAAGTTGCAGCTGGGAGGAAACGACCAATGGGGTAACATGACGACCGGTACGGAGCTGATTCGTCGTACATTGGGCAACGATGCAGAGGCATTTGCCTTGACCTGTCCGCTGATTACGAAGAGCGATGGCAAGAAATTCGGTAAGACAGAGAGCGGAAACATCTGGCTCGACCGGAAGCGTACCACTCCTTATCGCTTCTATCAGTTCTGGCTGAACGTGAGTGATGATGATGCCGAGCGTTACATCAAGATATTCACCAGTCTGGAAAAAGAGGTGATAGATGCACTCATCGAGGAGCACAGACAGGATCCCGGCCGTCGTGTCTTACAGAAGCGTCTGGCAGAAGAGGTGACAGTACTGGTGCATTCCAAGGAAGATCTTGACATGGCTATCGAGGCTTCGAACATTCTTTTTGGAAAGGCAACAAAGGATGCACTGGAGAAACTCGACGAGGAAACTTTCCTTGACGTCTTCGATGGCGTACCTCACTACGAGCTTTCCAAAGACCAGCTCGGTCAGTCGGCTATTGAACTGTTCACCCAAGCAGTACCCGTGTTCCCCTCAAAGGGCGATATGCGCAAGATGGTGCAGGGCGGTGGAGTATCGCTGAACAAGGAAAAGCTCACAGACCAGAATCGTCTTATCCTTGCGGAGGATCTTATTGACGGTAAATATCTTCTGGTTCAGAAAGGTAAGAAGAACTATTATCTGCTGATTGTGAGTTAACTCTCTCAGTCAGAAGTCAAAAAGGGAGAATTGAAGAAAAAGGGAAAAATTGTCATCCCACATAAATTAAATGCTTCAATTCTTCCTTATTTTCAATTTTTTGTATTAACTTTGCAGCCGCAAAGTGATTTTGGACGATGGTGTAATGGTAACACTACAGGTTTTGGTTCTGTCATTCCCGGTTCGAATCCGAGTCGTCCAACAGAAAAGACTGTCATCCGGCAGTCTTTTTTTTGTTGGCTTTCGGGATGAAAGCGGATAATATAAACCATAGAAATGTTATGCGGCGGGACGCCAAATATTAATCAAATTTAAATCGTTAGCGAATAAGTTGTTTTTCAGGATTTTTTGTTATCTTTGCAAAATCAGAATCAAACTGCCAAACGATGAAAACCAATTATGAATTAAGATATGCCTCCCATCCACAGGATGCCTGTCATTATGATACCGCACGACTGAGACGCGACTTCCTCATTGAGACTCTTTTCACGGCCGATGAGGTGAATATGGTCTACTCGATGTACGACAGAATGATCGTAGGAGGTGCTATGCCCGTCAATGAAGAGCTGAAACTGGAGGCTATCGACCCGCTGAAAGCTCCCTTTTTTACTACCCGCCGAGAGGTTGGAATCTTCAACGTGGGACAGGGAATGGCTATCGTACGTGTTGGTGACGAGGTCTTCGAACTGGCTTACAAGGAAGCTTTGTACATTGGCAGCGGAGATCGTGATGTGACATTTGCCAGCAAAGATGCAGCCTGCCCTGCTAAGTTGTATTTCAACAGTACCACTGCCCACACTTCTTATCCATGTAAGAAGGTGACGAAGGAGAGTGCTGTGAGTGTACACATGGGAGAGCTTGAGATGAGCAATGAACGTACCATCAATAAGATGCTGGTGAATCAGGTGCTCCCTACTTGTCAGTTGCAGATGGGAATGACCGAACTGGCTGCCGGTTCTGTATGGAACACAATGCCCGCCCATGTGCATAGTCGGCGGATGGAGGCTTATTTCTACTTTGACCTTCCATCCGATCAGGCTGTTTGTCATTTCATGGGAGAACCACAGGAGACCCGTCATATCTGGATGCGTGGCGATCAGGCCGTGCTATCCCCTGAATGGAGTATCCACTCTGCTGCCGCTACCCACAATTACACGTTCATCTGGGGAATGGGTGGCGAGAATCTGGACTATGGTGATCAAGACTTTTTCAAAATAACAGATTTAAAATAACAACTATGGACAGCTTAAAAGCATTTTCTTTGGAAGGCAAGAATGCCTGGATAACTGGTGCTTCTTATGGTATCGGTTTTAATATTGCCCGTGCTTTTGTGGCCGCTGGCATCAAGAACATTATCTTCAACGACATTAACGAGGCAGCCTTGGAGCGTGGTCTTAACAACTACAAGGAAGCTGGTATTGAGAACGTGAAAGGCTATGTCTGTGATGTTACCAACGAGGATGCCGTGAAGGCACTTGTTGAGACCATCCACAAGGAAGTCGGTCAGATTGACATCCTGGTCAACAATGCAGGTATCATCAAGCGCATCCCGATGCATGAGATGAAGCGTGCAGAGTTCCAGCAGGTCATCGACATCGACCTCGTCGGTCCGTTCATCTGCTCTTCTGCCGTGATTCCTGAGATGATGGAGCGTAAGGAAGGAAAAATTATCAACATTTGCTCAATGATGAGTGAGCTGGGTCGTGAGACTGTGTCGGCATACGCTGCTGCTAAGGGTGGTCTGAAGATGCTTACTCGTAACATCTGCTCAGAGTATGGAGGGTACAACATCCAGTGTAATGGTATTGGCCCGGGTTACATCGCTACTCCTCAGACTGCTCCTCTCCGTGAGCGTCAGCCGGATGGAAGCCGTCATCCGTTTGATTCATTCATCTGCGCCAAGACACCTGCAGGCCGTTGGCTTAACCCCGAAGAACTGGGTGGACCGGCAGTGTTCCTCGCATCTCACGCTTCTGATGCCGTGAACGGACATGTCCTCTATGTTGATGGAGGTATCCTTGCCTATATCGGTAAGCAGCCATAAGAAATTGTTTCAATAAAAAAGGCGACTCGTTTGAGCCGCCTTTTTTATTGTGGATAATATTTTACAATTATTCATTAACTGCGTCAGCAAGTTCTGCACCAGCCTTGAACTTTGCAATCTTCTTAGCAGCGATCTGGATTTTCTCCTTTGTTGCAGGATTAATGCCTTCACGTGCAGGCTGTTCCTTAACGGTGAATGTACCGAAACCTACGAGCTGTACTTTATCACCAGCTACAAGAGCTTCCTGGATAGCAGCAACAGCAGCATCTAAAGCCTTTTTAGCATCAACTTTTGTCAGGCCAGAACCAGCAGCGATCTTCTCAATTAATTCAGTCTTATTCATAATTTTTGTTGATTTAATAATGGTTTGTAAAAATAATTGTTGCTAATTTGGGACAAATATAGGTTATTCATTTCATAAAACAAACAAAAAATAAAAAAAAGTGAAGAATTATATGAAAAAAAACCGTTAAAGGATTGATTTTGTGTTTAATAACGGATATTTTTCGTAATTTTGCGCCCGTTAAATCTTATAAAGGAAGAATCTAACATGCGCAATATACCTGTAGTTACAAAGAATCTGCTAATCATCAATGTGTTGGTGTTTCTGGCTACCGTTGCCTTTGGAGGACAAAGTGTCGGTAATGAGACGGCTTATCGGTTGAACAACATCCTGGGGCTTCATTTCTTTCTGGCTCCTGATTTCCATATTTATCAGTTGTTTACCTACATGTTTGCCCATGGCGGTTTCACCCATTTGTTCTTCAACATGTTTGCTCTATGGATGTTTGGCTGTGTCGTTGAGAACGTATGGGGCCCGAAAAAATTCATTTTTTATTACATTTCCTGTGGTGTGGGTGCTGGAATGTTTCAGGAACTTGCCCAGTTTGGCCAGTTCTATATGGAGATAACTTCGCAGCAGCCGACACTGGGCATACTTGATATGCCAGCTGTTGCCACGCAACTGGGCGAAGCCTTGAACACCTGGACGACAGTGGGTGCTTCGGGAGCCATTTACGCAATACTTCTTGCATTTGGAATGATTTTTCCCGAGGAGCGCATTTTTATCTTCCCGCTGCCTATCCCCATTAAAGCCAAGTGGTTTGTGTTGCTTTATGCGGGCATCGAACTGTTCTCTGCAATCTCCACTTCTGGCGACGGCGTGGCCCATCTTGCCCACCTTGGTGGTATGATCTTCGGCTTCTTCATGATTCGCTATTGGCAGAAGCATCCATCGACTGGCTATGGCCCGAGCAAGGGGGAGGACTTCTTCAGCAACCTTCGTTCGAGTTGGGAAAAACGTACTAAGAAAAAAGCTGACACAGGAAGGAACTCCACAGGTAATCCCGATTGGGATTATAATGCGCAAAAAAAGACGGAGCAGGATGAAATCGACAGGATTCTTGACAAAATACGCAGGAGTGGCTACGACAGTCTCACTGCAGAGGAAAAGCGGAAGCTTTTTGATCAAAGCAAATAGGAAATGATTAAAAAGCTGAAATGGATTACTCAGCAGGTGATAGCGGGTGCCAATGTCGCTACCATTCTGATGATGTTGTTGATTGGTTTCTCTGGGTATCTCAACCCTGAGAAGTTTCCTGTCTTGTCCAGTCTGGGACTTCTTTTCCCGTTCTTTCTGTTTATCAATCTGCTTTTTCTGGTCTTCTGGCTGGTTTTTGTCCCGCGGAAAGCCTATATCCCCATCCTTGGATTCATATTGGCTTTTTCACCCATCCGTAAATTCATACCCTTGAATGTTCCGCGTGAAGCTCCTGCTGACGCAATCAAGGTGATGTCCTACAATGTCTATCTCTTTGCCGGGTGGGCAACTCCGAAGGGTGAGGTCAATGATATTTTGCAGTATATCTACGATCAGAATGCAGATATAGTCTGTTTGCAGGAGTCCGCCACTCATGAAGTAGGGCAGAAGATGGTGGATTCTGTCATCAATGCACGCTATGAATATCGTGATACGGTGAGGAGGAGAAAAAAGAGTTGTGACGTGTTGTCGGTGTATTCCCATTTCCCCATCATTGGTCACGAGCGTATTCGTATAAAGTCGGCAAGTAATATCGTTGCTGCTTTCCATCTGAAAATCAACGATGATACCGTGACTGTCATTAATGCTCATCTGGAATCTGTCGGCTTGTCGATGGAAGACAAATCAGAGTTTAAAGACTTGGTAAAAGGAAACCTGAAAGCGGATTCCGCAGAGACGACATCGAAGAAGCTGATTGACAAGATTGGGGAAAGGTCGGCGATAAGAGCTCCGCAGGCAAGGGCTGTGGCACAATATATCTCAGAACATCCAGGCAGGAGCTTCATCGTGTGTGGCGACTTCAACGACGGACCGTTGTCTTACACCCATCGGATTGTTTCAAAAGGACTGACCGACTGCTTTGTCGCAACAGGAAACGGCATGGGTATTTCTTATCATAATAACGCATTCTTTGTGCGTATCGATAACATCATGTGTTCCAAAGACTGGGTGCCTTATAACTGTCATATTGATAGTGAAATCGATGCCTCAGACCATTATCCTATCATTTGCTGGTTGAAAAAGCGGCCAAATCCTTTAAAAAATTAATAAATAACGCGATAAATTTTTCATAATGCTAAAAAATGACTATCTTTGCATGCTAATTGGCCTACAGTCAGTTGGCTTCTTAGGTTTAGCCAAGGAATAACAATCAAATTTAAACATAAAATGCAAAACAAAGGAATTGTAATTGTAACAGCCGTCTTGCTGACGCTTGCAAGTATCTTCTATTTGTCTTTCTCTGCTGCCACAAGCTATTTTGATAAGCAGGCAGCAAAGCTGAAGGATCCGATCGCACAGCAGAACTACAAAGATTCTGTGAAGTACATGGGTATCTACTCATACCAGAAGTGCTTGGAAACACAGATTGGTCTCGGACTTGACCTGAAAGGCGGTATGAACGTCATTTTGGAGATCAGTGTTCCCGACGTAGTTGAGATGCTGGCTGATCACAAGACCGACGCTGCCTTCGTGAAATCAATGAAGGAGGCAAAGAAAGAAGAAGAGACAAGTCAGGACGACTTCATCTCGTTGTTTATCAAAGCTTATCAGAAGAATGCTCCCGGACATCGGCTGGCTGAGATTTTTGCCACACAGCAGCTGCAAGGCAAGGTGAGCCCGCAGAGTTCAGATAGTGAAGTGGAGAAGGCACTTCGTGCAGAGGTACAGAATGCCATCGACAACTCATTCAACGTTGTCCGCACTCGTATCGACAAGTTCGGCGTCGTTCAGCCCAACATCCAGAAGCTCGAGGGACAGCAGGGACGTATCATGGTTGAAATGCCTGGTATCCGTGAGCCGGAGCGTATGCGTAAGCTGCTTCAGGGTAGTGCAAACCTGGAGTTCTGGGAGACATACAATTCTAACGAGGTTATTCCTTATCTGACACAGATAGACGCTCGTCTGGCTAATGCAGACGGCGAGGCTGCCAAGGCTGACAGCACTGTTGCCCAGGCCGATACCACAAAGGCCGAGGCTGCTGATGCCAAGGATGCCAAGACTCAGCCTAAGTTCAAAGTCAATGCTGCCGATAAGGGCGGTGTGGCAAATAACAGCGACGCTGAGGCTGCTGCTGCCAAGAAACAGCACCCGCTGCTGGCTATCTTCCAGCCCACAGACGGTCAGTTGAGCATGGTGGGATTTGCTAACGTGCGTGATACCGCTGAGATTAACAGCATCATCCGTTCTGCCGTTGCCAAGCAGATTCTTCCTTCTGATTTAAAGCTGTTGTGGAGCGCCAAGCCGACCGACATGATTCAGGGTTCAAAGAACATCTATGAGCTGCACGCGCTGAAGGTTACCAACTCAAGCGGTCGTGCTCCCCTGGAGGGTGATGTCGTTACCGATGCTACCGACCAGTTCAATCATCTGACCGGTCAGCCTGAGGTTTCAATGTCTATGAATACTGAAGGTGCCCGTCGTTGGGCTGCTCTTACCAAGGCAAACGTCGGTAAGGCTATCGCTATCGTACTGGATGACGCTGTTTACTCTGCTCCTCGTGTCAACGGTGAGATTGATGGTGGACAGTCTTCTATCAGCGGTAACTTCACCATTGAAGATACAAAAGACCTTGCCAACACATTGAAGTCTGGACGTATGCCCGCACCTGCACGTATCGTACAGGAAGAGGTGGTTGGTCCTACACTCGGTCACCAGTCCATCAAGCAGGGAGTGCTTTCTTTCGTCATTGCATTCGTGCTTCTGATGATCTACATGCTCGTCATGTATGATGTGATTCCTGGTACACTGGCTAACCTCGCCCTGATTATCAACCTGTTCTTCACGTTGGGAATCCTAACCTCGTTCCAGGCGGCACTTACCATGTCGGGTATCGCCGGTCTTGTGCTGTCACTCGGTACGGCGGTCGACGCCAACGTGCTTATCTATGAGCGTACAAAGGAAGAACTGCGTGCCGGAAAGGGCATCAAGCAGGCTGTCGCTGAAGGTTACAGCAACGCTTTCTCTGCTATCTTCGACTCTAACTTGACATCAGTCATCACAGGTATCATCCTGCTCGTCTTCGGTACAGGTCCTATCCGTGGTTTTGCTACGACATGGATCATCGGTATCGCCTGTTCGTTCTTCACCGCTGTGTTCCTCACTCGTCTTGTTTGGGAGTATCAGTTGAAGCGCGACCGCTGGCTGAACCAGAAGTTCTGTACAAGTATTTCTAAGAACCTGATGCAGAACATGCACGTTCCATTCATGTCAATGTATAAGAAGACACGAGTATTGGTAGGCATTGCAATTGTTGTGTTTATCGCCAGCTTCATTCTCCGCGGACTCAGCAAGAGCATCGACTTCACCGGTGGACGTAACTATGTGCTGCAGTTCGAGAAGCAGACAGAGCCTGAGCAGGTTCGTGGCATCATCTCCGAAGCTTTCGCTGGTTACAATACAAGTGCACTCGCACTGGGTACTGATGGCCGTACCATCCGTATTTCTACCAACTATAAGATTGAGTCGAACGATCCGGTTGTGGATGATGAGGTAGAAACAATTCTCTACAATGCCTTGAAGAAGGCAGGTCTCGTCAGCCAGACTGATGTGCTGGCGTTCAAGAATCCTGATGTACGTGAGGGCGGTTCTATCATTAGTTCTCAGAAGGTCGGTCCTTCTGTGGCTAAGAGCATCACCTACAATGCATTCATCAGTGTGATCATCGCCATGATTGCAATCTTCCTCTACATCCTGTTACGTTTCCGCAACGTGGCATTCTCTGTAGGTTCTGTTGTCGCACTGGCTGTTGATACGCTTGTTGTGCTGGGTATCTATTCACTCTGCTGGGGCTGGCTGCCCATCTCACTGGAGATCGACCAGACGTTCATCGGAGCTATTCTGACCGTGATTGGTTACTCTATCAACGATAAGGTGGTGGTATTCGACCGTATCCGTGAGAACCTCAGACTGCATCCGAAACAGGATATCCAGAAGTTGTTCAACGATTCAATCAACCAGACACTTGCCCGTACCATCAATACTTCATGTTCTACATTGATCGTGTTGCTCTGTATCTTCATCCTTGGTGGTGACAGTATCCGTAGCTTCTCGTTCGCAATGATTCTCGGTGTAGTATTCGGTACGCTTTCTTCAATCTTCATCGCATCTCCTGTTGCTTATCTCGTGATGGGACGCAAGATCAAAGAAGAAGTTGAAGTTGCATAAGTCGTCTTAGAAGAGACATACTGTTTAAGTGATAAAAAGCCCAAAAGTCAGCCAACGACTTTTGGGCTTTTTCTGTGTATTATAATGCCTCCTGTATTATTAACGGTTCTCGGAAGAAGTGGAAAAAACTTGCCTATTTCACCACAACCTTCCTTACCGTTCCATCATTCATACGGATGATGTTGACGCCTCGTTGGAGTGAGTTGATGCGGTGACCGTTCAGATTGTAGATGGTGGCAATGTCATCCTGTGAGATCTCCAGCGATTCGATATCGTTAGCTTTGCTATCCACCTCAATGCCGTAAATCTTCAGCGTACCGTCTGCCGGCTCTGCCTTTCTCATACCCTTGGCATTATTGGACGTATTGAGACCGCCATAGATATATACGTATGTGTCTTCGCTCACGTTGTATGGGAACGACACTTTCAGTTTGCCTTCCAGTTCCATCGTGATAGGCATACCGTCACCAATCTTCACCTTCAGTACCATATTGCCAGTCGTCTGTGCCTCGATCTTGATAGTGCCTTCGCCCGGTGCCAGCTTGAACACAACGCCAGTATAGTTGTCCTTGAAGTCCTCGCCGAAGATTTCCTTGCCGTCGATTGCGGAATCATCCGTCGGCTTGCTCACGATGATACAACCTTCCGACGGGTCGTAACTGCCATCGCCACTGTTGACGTTTACGAACACATTATCCATAATATTGCCATTAAGATTGGTGTTCTCATCAATATCCGTACCGAAGTCAATGGTCTGACCATTATCAACGGGCAG
>Ga0247611_10005203_pt1 | contig 17407 bp, 9 predicted proteins | sample 177DNAGHGhighgp2_FD_192422 | JGI IMG/M metagenome (GOLD analysis project Ga0247611, IMG submission 192422) | Sheep rumen microbial communities from Palmerston North, Manawatu-Wanganui, New Zealand - 1770 DNA GHGhigh gp2 | ecosystem: Host-associated > Mammals > Digestive system > Stomach > Rumen ... | reverse complement strand
TTATTTTTATTTTATCATTTTTTACATTCATATCTCTTATTTTTTATTTTAATCTTTAATTTATTTATATTTTATTCTTTATCTTGTTTGGCATTCTTATTTAATTATTTTTATAAATAATTAATTTTTTATAACATTCTCTATCATCATTGATTTCATCATTTTTTTAGTCTCTTGTTTTATGCAAAATTTTTTTTTTGAAAATATTTTTTGTGACATTTTCTTCATCATTGATTTCATCATTTTTTTAGTCTCTCGTTTTATGCAAAATTTTTTTTGAAAATATTTTTGTGACATTTTTTTTTCATCATTGATTTCATCATTTTTTTAGTCTCTTGTTTTATGCAAAATTTTTTTTTTGAAAATATTTTTTGTGACATTTTTCTTTATCATTGATTTCATTATTTTTTTAGTCTCTCGTTTTATGTAAATTTTTTTTTGAAAATATCATTCTTTAATCATAACTATATTCGTTTTTTTATTACAATTATTTTTAAAATAATTATAATTTTTGTTTTAAATCAATTACTGTATATTTTATTTTTTATTCTTTTTATTTATTTTCTCTTTCTTTTTCCTTACTCTATTATCTGTTTATTTATTTTATTTCACTTGATATTTTATTTGATAATTAATATAAAATTAATCTATATTTTATTTGATAATTAATATAAAATTAATCTATATTTTATTGAAAAATAATAAAATTTTATTATTATTTTCAATTTTTTATTATTAAATTTCTTTTAATTTTTATTAAAATTTAATATTTTTATTATTAAAATTTAAATTAGTTTTTATTAAAATTTTTTCATTTTTTATGATTAAAATTCTTTTATTTTTTATTATAAAATACAATTATTTTTAATAAAATTTATCATTTTTATTATTAAAATTCTTTTATTTTTTATTAAATTTATCATTTTTTAATATAAAAATACAATTATTTTTTTATTAAATTTATCATTTTTTATTTCAATAAAATTTTATTTATTTTTTTTTTTCAAAATTTTTCATTTTTTGTTTCATTTAAATTTAATAAAATTTATAATTCTTAAATTTTAACAAAAATTAAAATTCTTAGAAATTATAAAATTATAATTATCAAAGGTTATAAAAATTATAATTCCAAGATTTTAATAAAAATTATATTATTGAAAATTATAAAAAATATGAATACTGAAAAATTAATAAAATTATAATTCCTGTAAATTACAAAAATATAATTTATATTTCTGTAAATTAATAAAATTATAATTCACAAATTTTAATAAAAATTATAATTATTAAAAATTATTAAAAGTTATATTTTATCCTGTAAATTATAAAAAATAAAAATCTTATAAATTTTAATAAACCTTTTTAAAAATAAATTTAATCAAATTAAATATAAAAAATAAGATTAATTCTTAAATAAAATTAATTATAAAATGTTAATTAATTGAACATTATTTTTAATTGAATAATATTCAATCTAACATCTTTTTTTAAACATCTTTAAAATAATACTATCAATTTTATTATTTTATATTGTTTTAACATTAATTAATTTAATATCTTCAATCATATTGATAATTTTAGTCATATTCAATTCAGAATAATCAATTTCTTTAAAAACCTTTTCAATTAAATCTTTCTTCTTAATTAAATCTTTATTATATTCCTTAATAAAAGCAATTAATTCATCATAGTTTTTAATACTTTGATTAACAATAATATAATCAAAAGTATTTAATATTCCTAAATCTTTTAGTTCTTCATTTGATAAACTTGTTGAAACTATAATAAATAGTTTCCCTTTTTCAGAATTTTTACAAATTCTATTAAAATTAGCTGTTAAAGTTTGAAGAACAGAGCTATCAAACCTAAAACCAGCAGGAACAAACCCTATTAAAGTTTCAAGGTTATCAATTATTATTAAACTTTTAGAAGATTGTAAAGCGTCATTAAAAACTTTTTGAATGTAATCACTTTTATTATTATATTTCATCATTTCAGCTGCTTCAACAAACTTAATAAAAGGTATTTTATTTGTTTGAGCAAACTCTATACTTAAAGCAGTTTTACCACTTTTATTTTTTCCAGTAATTCCAATAATAGTTTTAGTTATGTTATTTTTAAAAGCATTATTCATTAAATTAATATTATATTGTTGCTCTTCAGAATAAATAATGTAATTCATACTATCTAAGTTAATTAAATCAGTATGTCCAAATAAAGGTTTAACCTCATTTAAGGCTTTAAGAAAATGTTCTTGTTTAACAACGAAATCTTCACTAATTGGTTTGTAAGTTTCAGTATCAATATTTTCAGTCATAACAAAAGAACAAGCAGATTTAACAACACTTTCAATTTCAGCACCAGTATAATTTTGAGTTTTCTGTGCAATTTCATTAAGGTTAACGTCTTTATCCAACCTATTATTTTCTTTCATATTTTTAGTATGAATGTTTAAAATTTGAAGCCTTCCTTTTTCATCTGGTAAACCAATTTGAATTTGAATTTCAAACCTTCCAGGCCTTAGTAAAGCATCATCAATTAAATCTTTCCGGTTAGTCATACCAATAACTAAAATGTTATTTAAAGAATTTACACCATCAATTTTAGAAAGTAATTGGTTAACAATTGTATCACCGACACCAACAGAATCATTTTTCATTCCTCGTTTCTTACAAATAGAATCTATTTCATCTATAATTATAATATGAAGCTTATTAATTCCATTTCTTTGGTCTTCTTCAGCTTCAGCAAATAAATTTCTAATATTTTTTTCAGATTCTCCAACATATTTATTTAAAATACTCGGGCCATCTACAATTTTAGGTTCAGTTTTTGAAAGCATTAAGCCAATTTGTCGTGCAATTAAAGTTTTTCCACATCCAGGCGGGCCGTATAATAAAATTCCTTTAATATGTGATTGACCAAGTTGTTTAATAGTTTCTTCTGAAAATAATCTTGACATAAATGCCCTTCTACAAATTTCAGCAAATTCTTTATCTAAACCTCCAATACCTAAAGATTCTGTATTAAAGTTAGTAGTCTTAAAAATTGATTCTTGAGGTAAATTAATGTTAACTTTTCCTAAGCAATTATCAGAAATTTTAACGTTAACGTTTAACATATCAGCGTTAAAAATACAATGATTATATTTTCCATTAGAATTTTCAATATTTTTAACAACTAAAATTAAAGTTGTATCGTTAATTTTAATATGGAAATGTTGTCCAAGTGAATAAAATTGTTTATTTAACTTAATTTTAATATAACTAATAATATCTTCTAACTTTATTGTTATTTTTTTAGAAGATAAAATTTTATCAATTTCTAAGGTTATAAAAGGAATTAATAAATCATCATCAGATAATTTATAAGGTTTTATTTCAATAAATTCATCTAAAGCAAGATTTAAATCCTTTCTTTGAGTATTATTTAAATATAAAAAATTTTCATCAGAATGATCATCTAAAGTTTCACATTTATAAATTAATTCTTTAATTTGAATATAATCTGTTATTTTTTTATTTATATAAACTAGATTAGTCAAAGCATAATCTGGATTAATTCTAAAAGATTGAACTTTAAACATTTTATATATTTTATTCAATTAATTATAATATAAATATAAATAAATTCAATTTTTATTAAGATTAAATAAAAATGTTAAATTAAAAATTTTGAAATATACAATTTTAATAATTTAATTACTGAATTTTAATAAAAATTTCATTTTTAAAAATTCTTAACAAATATTAAAAGTTAATAAAAAATATTAAAAAATATATTCTTGAAAATCATAAAAATATAATTTCTAAAAATTAATAAAAGTTGTAATTCTTGGATTTTAATAAAAATTGTAATTCTTAGATTTTAATAAAAATTGTAATTCTTAGATTTTAATAAAAGTTGTAATTCATGAATTTTAATAAAAGTTGTAATTCATGAATTTTAATAAAAGTTGTAATTCATGAATTTTAATAAAAATTGTAATTCTTGGATTTTAATAAAAGTTGTAATTCTTGGATTTTAATAAAAATTGTAATTCTTAGATTTTAATAAAAATTGTAATTCTTGGATTTTAATAAAAGTTATAATTCTTGAAAAATTATAAAAACTAACAACAATATAATTCTCAAAAATTAACAAAAAATATAATTTAATGTAAGTTATCTTTTATTATTAATAAATTTATTATTTTTCTATTTTTATATAATTTAATCTATTATTTTCTTATATTTTAATGTTATTTATTTAATATTATTATAATTTAACTTGATAATTTCTTTATAATTTATTGATAATTCACTTAATAATTATTATAAAAATAATCAATATTCTAATGAAAATTAATGAAAATTAATAAAAATTTAATATTTTTTAAATATTTTAAATTATTCTTAATTTTATTTAGTTTTTTATTTAAATTTATAATTTTATTATTAAAATTCAATTATTTTTTATTAAAATAAATTAAAAATTATTATTATCTTTAATTTTTGTTGATATTATTAAAATTTAATGAAAAATAATAAAAATTATTATTTCAGTAAAATCAATTTAATAATTAAAATTTCTAAAAATTACTAAAATTATTACTAAAATTTATTAGAATTTTTTAATTGATAAAATTAACAAAAATTTCTAATAATTATTAAAATTTATCAAAACTTGTTAATTTACTAAAAATTTCTAATAATTACTAAAATTTATTAAAATTTTTTAATTTTCAAAAATTAGTAAAATTTATCAATTATTTAAAATCTTATAATCTTAAATAAATTTTTTGTATTACATTTTTTAATAAAAACCATACAATTTTCAATAAAATTAATAGTTTTTTATTAAAAAATCTTTTATTATTAATATAAATTTTCTAAATTTTAATTAATTGGATATTAAATAAATTATTTTAATGAAAGTTTAACACCCTTAATTTTATTCAATAGTATTACTTTATCAGTAATTCCTTCATTAATTTGAAAATCAAGAGCTTTATCCAACATTTTTCCAATTAATTGTCCATCTTTTATACCTTTATTAATCAAATCTTTTCCATTAAGAATAGGTTTAGGATTATCCATATTAATCAAATCTTTAATTAAAACTTCTTTTTTTCCATCAATATAAATAATAATTTTACGGCTCATTATTTGTTCAATAGTCATCTTATTTTTATTAATAGGAATACTTGCTTTATCATCTGCTTGTGCCAATATATAAAGATAATCAAAATAAGGAAGTTTAACAAACTTAAATATTTGACTTGAAGATTTAATTTTTTCTAATTGTAATATTTTCATATGATTATCAACCAAGTTTCTAATAAGTTTACAGTCATTAGAATTAATTCCAAGATTTTTACAAAAATCATAAGCAATATCTTTTCCGATGAAATCATGATTATAAACAATAGGAATAGTTTCTTTAATTTCAATATCATTAACTTTAAATTTTTTAACCTTTGAACCATTAATTTCATTACATTTAGGCTTTCCTATATCGTGTAAGAATGCTGCCAAATTCAGAATAAATCTTTTATGTTTATCCGTTTCATTTTCTAGAAGTTTACACATATTTTTAACAACATATAAAGTATGATATAATACGTTACTTTGTCTAACAGGAATAAACTCATTAAAATCTTTAATAGTTTCTCCATCAACAATTTCACCAGTTTCTTTATTCATCCATTGACTTCCTTCAAGATGAAACTCATAAGTTTGATTACAAGATTCCAATTGTTCAAAAATTTTATCAAACCCAAAATATTTAAAAATTCCAGATGCTTCAAAATACTCATAAAAATAAACATTCATCCAATTTTTACCAGAAATAATTTTTATCAGTTCTGACAATTTATGTTCTTTTGAAACTTTATTAAAATCTAAATTTTCTGAAATACTTTTAATTGATTTTAAAGTTTCATAACTTACTAAATCTTTTGTTGACAAAAACCTTATAAATCTAAACATTATCAAAGGATCAGTAATTAACTTTGTTTTAAAATCTTCACCAACAAAACGAAGAATACTATTTTTAACATCTGAAATGCCTAAACCAGTAGGATCAATAATATTTCCATCTATATCTTCATAAAGGGCATTAATAGTAAAATCTCTCCTCATAGCATCTTTATAAATCAACAATTCATTATAAGTTAAAATTTTTTTATTTGTCAAATTAATCTCATCTGATTTATCAAAATCAACAGGGCACATAGTAGAAATATCTATATGTTCTGTTCTATTACCATTTTTAATAATAAGGCCTACAACATAAATTTTTGAAAAAGGGTTTTCAAATATATTGACAATATTATTAAATATAGTTTTAATAACTTCTAAAGGGCAATTAGTGCATATATCGTAATCGTTATTTTTAATTTTCATTAAATTGTCTCTAACACAACCACCAACAAACCAGGCATTATAACCAGCCTGATTAATTACTTTAAAAACGTTTTCAATAATAAAATTCTTCATTTTACAAAATGAATTATATTCATAAAAACAGTCTATTTATATAATTTAAAAATTAATATATTTAAAATTCATTTTTTAGTAAAATTTTAATTATATTAATTGATTTATAATTTTATTACTTAGTTTAAATATGATTTTACTTGAAACTAACAAATAATAAAAATCTGATTTTATTAATTGATTAGTTTAAAATTTATTTGGAACTAACAAATAATAAAAATCTGATTTTATTAATTGATTGCCTTAAAAGATGATTTTACTTATGACTAATAAATTATATATTTAAAATTTATTCTTAAAAAATAATATTTTATTTTTTATTATAATATTTATTTTACAGAATATTGTTAAATTTTAAATTATAATTTATTAGTTATAAATTTTTTAATAAAAAATAAAAATTTTAACATTTTTTATCATATAAATAAATTTTAATTGAAACTATTAATAGTTTTATTAATTTTAAGAATAAATTTACCTTTTATTAAAAAATATTAATTAATTTAAATTTAAATTAACATTTATTTTAATATCTTATAATATTTTTTTGTTAAAAACAATTAAATTATAATTAATAAATTATAATAAATAAATTAATGATTAATTCATATTTAATGATTATTAAAATAATCATTAAAATAAATTTTAAATGAATTATCTAAAAGATAATAATATTAATAATATATATTATTATCAATTTTCTTCATTGTTTTCTTCATCGTCTTCTTCATTGTTTTCTTCTTCATTTTCTTCTTTGTTTTCTTTTTTGTTTTCTTCTTCGTTTTCATCATTGTTTTCATCATTGTTTTCTTCTTCATTTTCTTCTTTGTTTTCTTCATCATCTTCTTTTTCATCTTCTTCTTTGTTTTCTTCATCATCTTCTTTTTCATCTTCTTCTTTGTTTTCTTCATCATCAAAGTCAGGTTTATTTTCTATAGAACATTCATAAACTTTAAAATAACTAAAAATAATCATATGAAAATCATTTAATCTTAAATATCTATCATTATATTCAAAGCTACAACAAAAACGAGGATAATTTTTATGAACATTATGATTATTAACATTAATAACACTATTAATAAAAGTAATATTATCATAACCTACAAATACAAAATATTCATCATAATTATTATCTTCATATTTAATTTCAGTATTTTCTTTAAAATTTTCATCTTCTACTTTTTTACATAATATAAATTGAAAATCAATATTACTTTTATAAGAATGATACCCCCAATAATTAGACATATTCATATTAATAGGCATAAAATTTCTATCATTTAAAGTTTTATATAATTTATCAGAAATAACACAATCTTCTTCTAATAACATAGTATTTATACCATCTTTGTTATCATTTTTATCACAATCTTCATTTATTTTATTTGATTTATTTTTTATTTTTTTAATAGGGTTTTCATCATCAGAAACATCAATATCTAACATATTAAACCTATTATATAATTTTGTTTCTTCTGTTGTATTAACTTTTGATTTTATTTTTTTATTTTGTCTATTCTTTTTTAAACCTTGATTTGTTTTTTTAATATTATTAGTAGATATTTCATTTTTATCAGAAATAAAAGCAGTTGATAAATCACCCCCCATTTTTATTAATCAAATTAAGTTATATAATTAAAAATATAATAATATAATTTAAATGTTATTTTTATTTCAATTTTTCAAATTTAATATAAAAATAAACCTTTTATTTTTTTAATTTAAAAGCCAAGGTTTAAGGTTATTTAAATCTTTAATAGTTTTAAAACATGTCAAATATATAAAACTATTAAAATTACAAAAATATTATTATATAAAAATAAATATAATACTTTATTTTTTATAATATTTTATTTGATACATCTATTATATTTTTATAGTTTTTCAATTAATAAAATAAATTTAAATTAAAATTTATTTTTAGAAAAATATAATTTTATTAATAAATTATTTTAATATTAATTCAAACTTATTTTATTAAATTGTATTCATTATAAAAAATTAATTTTATCGTTATATCATTTTAATATTAATTCAAACTTAATTTTAAATATATTATAAATTTATAACATTATTTTTAAAAGGTGAAAATTAAAAATAATTTTAACATAAAAACTATTAATAATAATATTTAATTTTTGAAAAGTTAACCCAAAAATTTTAAATAAAAATATTTTTAAATTTTCTTTAATTAACTTAAAATAAAAATATTTTATTTTAAACAATTATACTTTAAATGTTTTAAACCAAAAATATTATTGTAAATAAAAATATTTTAATACAATAATTTATTAAACTTTTTTAAAAATAAATTATTTAACAATTAAATTTAATTTATTTTTAAGAAGTTAACATTTTAATAAATTTATTTTATAATATAAAATATTAAATTTTTATTATAACTATTATATTTATTTAAATTATGATTAAATTATTCACAAAATAAAATAAATTATTTATTTAAAGTAATTATTTGTTTTGATTCTAAAGATATTTCATTTAATAATTCTCAAATTTTTTATTTTTAATTACATTGTATCATTATCACTATTTTTAGTATTTTTATTATTAGGGATATTTATAAAATCTGATACATCATCTATTCTATAAATATCATTAAAATGATTATTGTCAAAGTTTATTTCAATAGACCCATCCAAAAAATAATTTAAAAAAGTAGAATAAACAACACCCATATTAATTAGTGTTTTTCAATTATTATTTATTAAATAAAATAATAATTATAAATGTTAAAATTTTCATTTTTTAACTAAATAAAACTAATAGACCACACATATCATTTTCATATCTAATCATATGATCATAATCTTTTATTTTTTTACTTGAAATAATTCCTTTATTATTTTCTTGTAAAGTAATATAATACATAAACTTATTATTATATTTAATTTGATATGCTTGTTCAATAAATAATATTTCTTGAATTCCATTAGTCTCATAATAAAAAGAAAATTTATAAATATCATCAAATTTATCAAAATTATTTCTATAATAATAATATAAAAATATTTGACAACATAAAATAAATAATTTACTAATATCTGCCCTATCAATCATACCTAAAATTTTTAAATCATAAAAATCTTCTTCATCTTCATCATTAATAGACCAATAATAAATTATTCCATTATTTTTAATTTGAACAATATTATCATTATTAATATATTCAGTATCTGTTATATAACGTCTCTTAAAAGGATTATATTGTTTTATAGCAGTAAAATCATGTGAATTCTTTGAATAATATATTAAAATTTCTATATTATCATATATTTGTTTACAAAACTGCCAATTGATTATTTTATTTTTATCTTCATCAGACAATAATTTATATGCGTTATGAAATGATATATCCGACATTTAAAAAGATTTGTAATAAAATACTGTTATAATAACAATGTATATCTAAATTTATATTAATAGATATTATATATAATAATTTTCATTTTTTATATAAACTTAAGAGTTATTATTTTATGTATTATTTAAAATATAAATTTTTGAATTTATAAACAATAAATATAAACAATAAAATAATAAGTTTATAATAATTTGAATAATAAAATTATTATAATAAAAATATTAATAATACAAATTAAACCAAATTTAATAAAAAGAATTAAATAATAATAGAATTAAACCTGAATTAAACCAAATTAATAAAACTAATAAATAATAATTGAAATAAACCTGAATTAAACCAAATTAATAAAAAGAATTAAATAATAATAGAATTAAACCTGAATTAAACTAAATTAATAATAACAATTAACTAATAATTGATTTAAATCTGACTTAATAATAATTGTGTATTACACCAAATTAATAAAACTAATAAATAATAATTGAATTAAATATGCCTTAATAATAATTGTGTATTAAACCAAATCAATAATAACAAATAATAATTGGATTAAAGCAAATTATTAAAATTTATATTAACCAATATCATTAAAAATTATTAAATCAAATAAAATTATTTAATTCTATTTTTAATTAATTTTTATTAATTAAAAATAATTATTTTTTTAATAAATTATTACTAGAATTAATAAGAGTTTCATTAAAATTTTTATTATTTTTATTATCAGAAATTAAAGTAATATCATAATTTAAAATATCAATTTCATTTAAATCATTTATAAAATGTTGTGTGATATTAATATAATATTCATTAGCATTATCTTTTTTATTAAACTTATAATAACAAAAATTTGAATAAATATAAAAATCTTTTTTATAATAACGTTTAAATATAATTTTAATAATATATTCTAATTCTTTGTAAAATTCTAATGAATTTAAAGATATAATTAAACGTAATTTATAATTTAAACTATTATTAATACACGAAATACCAATTTTATTAGTTAAAGCAGTAAACAAATAATGAAAATCAGATAAATCTTTAGTAATATAATTCCACCATTTATCAAAATTAATTATATAGTTATCATAAATCCCAATATCTTCTAAATTATTCATTATTATATTTATATAAAATATTTATATGTTTTTAATTAAAATTAAAATCTTTAATTTATTTAAAAAATATTAGTTAATAATATTAGTTAATAGTTTTAATAATACATTTTAATTAAACAAAAATAATAAAAAATAATATACTTTAATAAAATAAATAATCTAATAACATTCAAGAATAAAAATATATTAAAATTCATATCTTTAAAAATTCAATAATTTTAATAATAGTTTTATTTAAAGCAGATAAAACATTATTTTTTATACAAATAAATTTTCAGGTTTCTTCCTAAATTTAATTAAGATAATTATACTGTTTTTAATCCAAGATTAATACAACATTTTATAAAATAAATTTTCAGGTTTCTTTCCTAAAATTTAATTAAGTGAATTATACTGTTTTTAATCTAAGATTAATATCAAAATTATAGAAAATAAATTTTCAGGTTTCTTCCTAAAATTTAATTAAGATAATTATACTGTTTTTAATCTAAGATTAATATAACATTTTATAAAAAAATTTTTCAGGTTTCTTTCCTAAATTTAATTAAGATAATTATACTGTTTTTAATCCAAGATTAATATAAAAATTATAGAAAATAAATTTTTATTTTTTCCAATTTTAATTAAGTGAATTATACTGTTTTTAATCCAAGATTAATACCAAAATTATAGAAAATAAAATTTTCCAGGTTTCTTTCCTAAATTTAATTAAGATAATTATACTGTTTTTAATCCAAGATTAATACAACATTTTATAAAATAAATTTTCAGGTTTCTTCCTAAAATTTAATTAAAATAATTATACTGTTTTAATCCAAGATTAATACCAAAATTATAGAATATAATTTTTCCAGGTGTCAACCCAATATTAATTAAAATAATTATATTGTTTTAATCCAAGATTAATACAACATTTTATAAAATAAATTTTCAGGTTTCTTTCCTAAATTTAATTAAGATAATTATACTGTTTTTAATCCAAGATTAATACCAAAATTATAGAAAATAAAATTTCCAAATTTTCTAAATTTAATTAAATTAATTATACTGTTTTAATCCAAGATTACTACCAAAATTTTATATAAAATAAATTCCAAATTTTTCCAAAATTTAATTAAGTTAATTATACTGTTTTTAATTCAAGATTAATAAAATTTTTAAATAAAAATTTTTAATAGAAAGATTATTTTCAAATATTATCTTTTCAAATATTATCCTTAATTATAATAAATAAAAATAATTTTATTAAAAATTATATATAATTTTCATATTTAAAATCACTTAAATGTTTATTTTTTTTTTTTAATAAATTAAGCATATTATTCTTAATTTTATTTACGTTCAAAAATAATAACGTTTAATAAGCATAATTAATCCTCTTTTAAAAATTTTTATTAAACTTTATAAAATATGAGTTAAAATTATGTTTAATAAACACGTTTAAATAAACTCTTTTATTTAAAATTTGTCATTAAACTTTATAAAAATATAAGTTAAAATAAATAATTTAACTTTGTAATTTTATAAAAATATCCATTAATAGACTTTCACAAGACATTATTGATGCAAATCTAAAAGCAGATTTATTAAATATACTTTTATTTTTTACAGCATCAGTATCAAAATCAATCTTATTTAATTCTGTTAATAAATCATCTAACCTATAATTATAATAATATTTGAAATATTTCATTAATTGTTTATATCGTGCTTTTAATTCTGTAGTCATATAATTTGAAGTTTTAAGTTTTAAATAGTTATTAAAATTATAATCACAAGATTTTACAATGTTAATAATTTCATTATATCTTTGAATAAATTCGTTTATTGTTGTATTATATTCAATTATATAATCGTTATAAAACTTTAAAATTATATCATAATCTACATCACTTTTTTTAATTTTATATTTATTAAATAATATTAAATTAGATTGTTTAGAATAATCATAATAAAATTCTTTTTCTTTTGTTTCGTCTTTATTATAATCAGAATCTTGTTCTTCTTTAATTTTCTCTAAACTATTAAATAATTCTTTATCTGTTAAAATTCTTAAAAATGTTGGATCATCAATTGTATATATATCAGGAAAATATGTATAAAATTGGTATTTATCTAAAAGATGTGGAATCTTATTATGGTGTTTAAAGAATATATCATAAATAGTATGATATTTTATATATAATTCTTTAGGATATTTATAAAACGGACATAACAAGTATTTAACGTTAGGATCTTTTTGAATTGTTAATTTCTTTACTTCTTTAACAATTTTAACGTTATTTTTAACTTTATAAGGTATACAATTTTTATCTATTAAATTTACAATAAAGTTAGGATAAATTTTACTGAAATTACTTAAAGCATCATTATGAATTTTAACTATTTCTTTTATAATATCAAATTTAATTATATAATCATTAATATTTTTTTTATCATCTATAGGTTTATTTGATTTATTTTTATTTGTTTCTTTTTTAATATTTTTATTTAAACTATGAAAAAATAAATTAATCATATAAATAGTATTTAAAATTATTGAATTATATTGGTCAATAAAGAATTTAGAAACATATAAAGTTGAAGTTTTTAACTTATATTCGTCATAATCAATTAAATTATAAGCATAAAATTTTCTGTAAAAATCAATTTTATTTTCATTTAAAGGTTTAGTTTTTAATTCAATTAATTTAGCAAAGTTATTAAGAATATATTTATTATGTTCATTTTCTTTATTGTCTAATTCATCAATTTTATTTAAAATTTCAATACATTGCTTATAATCATATAAATCTTCACAATTATAATCAGAATGTTGATTGTTTTGTTGTTGATTATTTTGTTGTTCAGCAGCTGCTCTCTGTTGTCTTTTCCAAGCATGAAATAAAGGGTTTGTATTTTCTGAAACTATTTTCATAGTATCCCAATTAAAAGCAGTTTTACAATTAACACAAAACATATCTTTACAACCACCACTTTTATTAATTAGTTCACCACAATTAGGGCAAGGTTTCGCGCCTTCATACATTAACTTAACAGTATTAAGGTCTTCTTCTTTACATATATGTTTAATATCATTTTTAATAATATTATCTAATGGCATTGTTTTTTTCTTTATATCAGTATTATTTTTAGAAATATTATAAACTCCTTTTTGTAAATCAGTATAACTATCATATTTAGGGTTATCTATTAAAATTATACCATTCTTATCAGCATATTCAATATATTTAGGAAATATCTCAATATGACATTTCGTACAAAATACTGAATTACATTTATTACAAATAAATTGTTCTTTATATTTGTAAGCATCACCATCACAATTACCTTTAAAGCATTTACAAACTGGTAATTTTAATTTATTATTATTATTTAATTCATCTTTAAAAAATTGTTCATTTTTAAAAATATTATTATGAAAATAATTTATAATATCTTCTTTTGAAAGATTCTTTAAAGCGTTATAATCATATTTATGTTCAGTATTATTATATGTTAAAATATATTTATTGTTATATTTATCTTCAATTTTACCATATAATTTAATGTTATTAAATAAGGATAAATTATATTTATTAATAATATTATAAAGGTTATTGTTTAAAGTATTGAAAAGTAAGAATAATAAAAAGAATTTTTTACCAATATAATTATTAGTAGCAAAAATTCTAATAAATGTATCAAATGATATTGAAGTATTACTTAAATTATAAATATCAATAATAGGATTAATTTGTTCTTTAGAAATATCACCTTTTATAAAATCAAAATGTTTATAAAAATATTTACTTTCTACTTTATCATATTCTCTAAAATATAAATTATAGTTTGTTCTATCTTCCAAGTAAATAATATTATCGTTATTAATTTTATTAAAATCATAATTATTAAGAATATTCATAAAAATAGTATTAATATCATTTAAATATTTGTATTCATTAATTAAAGGTTGTAATTGTAATGTTCTATCAATTGTATTACAAGTTTCTGCATAAACTGATTTTAATTCTTCATTAATAATTTTTAAAGGTATATTTTGATATATAAACGTTAAATTCCAAGGTTTTTTACAACAAGGACACGAAAATATTGTACCTTCATTCTTTAAACATTTTTTAACACAATTTAAACATATATCTGAATTACAATGAATACAATGAATTTTTTTATTAAAGAATTCATTAAAAGGTTCAAGACAAATTACACATTCTAAAGGTTCAGTTTTTATTAATACAATTTCTGTTAATTTAGTATTTAATAATTCAGTATTATTTATTTTTTCATTTATTATAATAGTTGATTTATCTTTTAAATCAGATTTAAATAAATCTGATTGTATTGTATTAGTTTTTAAGATAGTATTAACTGACATAATAAATTTATTTTTTATAATAAAAATATTTGTATAATAAATTATTTTGATTTATATTTATTTACTTAAAAATTCAATTTTTAATATAGAAATAAAGAAAATTTAAAGACAATTTAAAAAATAAAGAAAATTTAAAAGAAAATTATTAGTAAATTATCTATTAATTTAATATGATTAATAATCATTTTTCTAAAAATGAATATTTAATTATTTCATTAAAAATAAAAAAAAATATGCCTAAATTAATACAACAATATATAATTTAACATTAAGAATAATTTAATATTTTTATTAAAAATAATATTAAAATAGTAATAAAAATATAAATATAAATATCATATTAATTATCAAATAAATCAGATAATATTAAACCTCTAATTAAATTTAAAGTGTCTTGATCAGCGTTTATATTAGATGTACCTAAAATAAAATCTAAAATATCTTCTCTTCTATTTTGATGTTCATCTATATTTTCTTCTTCTCTATTTTCTTCATCTCTATTTTCTTCTTCTCTATTTTCTTCAGAATTTTCAGAATGAATATTTAAAGTATTAGTTGATTGTATTGAATTATTTACACTATCATGCTCAGTCATAGATTGCTCATCATCTTCTTCATCTTCTTCGGTTCTATTAATTGATTCACTATTATTTTTTTCTGAATTATTACTTGTATAATCTTCTTCTTCTTTATTAGATTCTTCAACAGATTCTTCATCTTGTTCATCAATATCATCGTGCCTTGATTTATTAGCAGGTTCATACTCATAATCATAAGAATATAACCCATAAATTCTTAATCTTAGTTTATTAATAACAAAACCTAACGGTAAATTATTACAAATAAATTTATCTTCCCATTTTTTAGCACATAGTGGGCAAACTCTATTATTTCTCATTCTCAAAAGCCAATCTTCAATACAAAATTTACAAAAGAATTGTTTACATAAAGGGCATCTAATATAAGTGTCTTTTGTTAGTTTTTCTCTACAAATATTACATTCTGGAACTAATTTTTTCTTTTTAGATACTTTTACTGTTTCATTTATTTTTTTAGTTTCTGCAGCTACTTCATCTGAAGTTTTACTAACAGGTTTTTTAAATGTTTCATCATCAACATTCAGCATTTCTGATTTAATAACTTCTGAATTATCACTTATTATTTGTTCTTTATCTATATTAGTAGTCATAAATCTACTTATTATAATATAATAATATTAATATATAATTATATAATTTAAATATCAATTTTTTTTAAAAATAAATAATTCAATATAAGGAATATAAATTTAATATTATATAATATTATATTAAAAGATTATATTTGTTTGATAAATAAAATAATTTGTAATTTATTAGTAAATTTTAAATATATTTTATTAAAAATTTAAATATATTTGATAAAATTGATTAATAAAATTAAGAAAATATTAATAATAATAAAATTTTTATATAAAACTTTTTTATTATAAGATAAATAAATAAATTGTTAATGAAACTGTATTATAAAACTTTTTTCATCATATAATAAACTGCATTTTAATAAGATCTTTTTCATTATAATATAAAAATTTTTTATAAAATATGTTCCATTTTAATTAAATTATTATTTTTAAATGAAACCTATTTTATAAAACTTTTATCATTATATGATAAATAACTTTATATTAAAATTATTTTATAAAAAATTTTTAATTAGTATTTATTTTCATAATACATAACTTTTTAATTAACAACTAATTGATAATTATTATTAATAATTTCATATTTTAAGTTTGGATAAGTTTTATGAAATTCTTTCATAGCATAATTATGTGTTTTTATAATTTATGTTATGATATTTAAAACAAAATTTTAATTAATATTTGATTGATTAAAATAATCAGATATTCTAAAAATAGTGTTATTTAAAATTGAATTATAGCTTATCAATTAAAAAGTTTGAAATATAACATAATGCAGTATTTTTATTATAAATATATTCATTTATAAGATTATAAGCATAAATTAACAGAAAATTAACAGAAAATTAACAGAAAATTAAC
>Ga0247611_10005202_pt1 | contig 17412 bp, 17 predicted proteins | sample 177DNAGHGhighgp2_FD_192422 | JGI IMG/M metagenome (GOLD analysis project Ga0247611, IMG submission 192422) | Sheep rumen microbial communities from Palmerston North, Manawatu-Wanganui, New Zealand - 1770 DNA GHGhigh gp2 | ecosystem: Host-associated > Mammals > Digestive system > Stomach > Rumen... | reverse complement strand
GTCATATACGGCGGCAGCATCTGGCGCTCCTCGCCGAAGAACAGTGAGCGGCTGCGGTTGGGCTCTAACGGGTGAATGGGCGAACCATTCACCACTGTATCCACGTTGAGCCACAAATGGGCGTGTGCGTCTATTATTTTCATACTTCTTTCTTTTTTTGCAAGGACTACAGGACTAAAGGACTTTCTTCGGCATAGGATTCTTTGGCAATTTCTTTGGCAATTTGTGCGCAGCCAAAGTCCTTTAGTCCTGTCGTCCGCTGCTAAATTTTAGGTATTCGCCCAACTGACGCGCTGCTGGTCGCCGATGATGGCACGGACTTCGGCCACGAGGGCTTCGTCCATCGGCTCTTCTATATAAGAAATGTTCGTACGTATGGCCTCGGGGCGGGTGGTACTGAACACCGTGGAGGCGATGCGCGGGTTGCTGCACGAGAACTGCATAGCTAATTTCTCGATGGGATAACCCTTCTCCTTGCAGTGCTCAGCGGCACGACGGCACGCCTCCACCAACGGCTTCGGTGCCGGATGCCAGTCGGGCACGCCGCGCTCCGTCAGCAGTCCCATCGAGAACGGACTAGCAGACAGTACGCCAATGCCACGCTCGTCGAAGAAGTCCATGAAGTCCACCAACTTGTCGTCACACAAACAGTAGTGGCAGAAGTTCATGACGCTCTCCACCATGCCTGGCTCGGCATGCTCGATGACCCAGCGCAGGTTCTCCAGCTGCAGGTCGGTGATGCCCACATGCTTTACCACACCTTCCTTTTTCAGTTCGTGCAGGGCGGGCAGCGTCTCGTCGACCACCTTCTGCAGACCACCCTCCATGCGTCCCTGGAACTCGATGTCGTGTACATTGATGATGTCAACGTAGTCTATATGCAGGCGCTCCAGACTCTCGTACACGCTCTCCTTGGCGCGCTTGGCAGAATAGTCCCACGTGTTGTGGCCGTCCTCGCCGTAGCGTCCCACCTTCGTCGACAGATAAAATTTGTCTCGGGGGATGTCCTTCAGTGCCTTGCCCAGCACGATTTCAGCCTTGTAGTAGCCGTAGTAGGGCGACACATCGATGATGTTGATGCCGGCGTCGACGGCAGCGAACACCGCGTCGATGCCCCTATTCTCGTTGAACGAGTGGAATACACCACCCAAAGAAGAGGCGCCGAAGCCCAGCTCCGACACCTCCATACCTGTGTTTCCTAATTTCCTATAATTCATAGGTAAATCCGTTAAATCCGTGTAATTCGTTGTTCCTTTACAGCGGCATCGTGTCACGCTCGTCGGGACGGTGAGCTTTGTTGTCCTCGCCCAGCACATAGACCTGCAGGTCCTCAAAGTAGCCGCCGGTCTGAGCCTGCAACTTCTTCAGCGCAGCCTTTGTGTCCTCGAAGCCCTTGAACTCCTTGGCCGTTGCCAGATGGTTGGTGAACTCCAGTTTCTTGTTCTCAGTGTCCAATACAGAGATCCACTCGTCCTTCGTGCGGTCTCCAATCAAAAATTTCTTGCTCATACTGTTTTAGTTATTATAGTGATTGTTTCTTTTCTGACATGCAAAGGTAGTAAGATTTGTTGAATAAACAATGACCTCTTATGTTTTTTTAAATGTAAACGTTAGCGTAGCAAGTCTTGTGCTTCTTCCGTTAGGAAGGGGCGTATCTTGTCGTAGGGGATGATGAAGTTAATCATGCCGGCGGCATAGGGAGCTATCTCGTACTGCTGATAGCAGAAGCAGAGACCGTCCTTGGTGAAATAAGGTGCCGAACTGGGCAGGGGAATCTTGTTGATATCCTCGACGCCAATGAGCATGTCCTTCAGTTCTTGTTCGTCTTTTACCCCTTCTTCAAACTCCAGGAAGTAGCTGCGCACCCCCTCTTTGATGAGGGCATAGAGCTTGGGCGACGTGGTCTCGGCAAAGAGTGTCTGGTCCTTGATGTCAAATTTGTCTGTCTTCTCGTTGTAATCCGTGTGGTATCCGAAACGCTTGCCGTCGCTCTTGCGGAAGGTCTGACCTGTTGACGTGGCATAGCCGTGGGCACCGCCTAAGAAACCCTCGCCAATGGTCAGGTAGGTGACATAGCTAGTGGTCTCTACCTCCAGAGATGCCCGCAGGCCATACTCGAAAGGCATACCATCATAGCTCATGGCACGAATTTCCTTCCATCCGTCAGAAAGCTCTTGATAATGCATCTTGAACGCATTGTTGACGGCTTCCTTACCGTCTGTGAACAACTTCACTTCGGGCTTTCCCTCCTGAATGGACGAGGTGGCCAGCTCTTCGCAGATATACTGGCGGATGCTCTTGACCAGTGCTTCGTCACCGTTAACGGGCCAGTCAATACTGATCTTGACAATGGCAGTAGAGTCTTCGCGCTCCAATCCGATGCTGTCGACAGTAAGTTTCTGGGACTGTTCATCGACAGATTGGGGTGTCTCAACAGTTGCTGAATCTGTGTCGGCAGCACTGCTTGAAGCACGATGGCCGCAGGCTGTGAGCGCTGCGGCCATCGTGATATAAAGAAATGTTCGTTTCATATTATTCACCCTTGATAGCAGCCACACCGGGAAGCACCTTGCCCTCGATAGCTTCGAGCAGAGCACCGCCACCGGTAGAGATGTAGCTCACCTGGTCAGCCAGACCGAACTTGTTGACACAAGCTACAGAGTCACCACCGCCAATCAGCGAGAAAGCACCTTCGGCAGTAGCCTTAGCGATAGCCTCGCCAATGGCACGTGAACCAGCGGTGAAGTTGTCGCACTCGAAGACACCGGCAGGACCGTTCCACAGGATGGTCTTTGCACCAGCGATAGCAGCGGCAAATGCCTTCTGACTCTCGGGACCAGCGTCAACGCCCTCGAAGCCTGCAGGAACCTTGTTGGCGGGGCAGGTGATGATCTCAGCACCCTCCTTCACCGTCATCGTATCGAAGTCGAGACCGTTGGTAGCGGTGCAGTCAGAACCCAGCACGAGCTCTACGCCGTTCTTCTTGGCCAGCTCCTCAACACCCAGAGCAACATCCAACTTGTCGAGCTCGACGATAGAATCACCAATCTCGCCGTTGTGAGCCTTGGCAAAGGTGTAGGTCATACCACCGCAGAGGATGAGCTTGTCGACCTTGCCCAGCAGGTTCTCGATGATACCAATCTTGGAAGAAACCTTCGAGCCACCCATGATGGCTACGAAAGGACGCTTGATGTTGCTGAGTACATTGTCAACAGCCTGAACCTCCTTCTCCATCAGCAGACCGAGCATCTTGTTGTCGGCATCGAAGTAGTCAGCGATGACAGCGGTGGAAGCGTGCTTGCGGTGAGCGGTACCAAAGGCGTCCATCACGTAGCAGTCAGCGTAAGAAGCCAGCGTCTTGGCGAACTCCTTCTGGCTGGCCTTCATGGCCTTCTTGGCCTCGTCGTATTCGGGAGTACCCTTCTCGACACCTACGGGCTTGCCTTCCTCCTCGGGATAGAAGCGAAGGTTCTCTAGCAGCAGGGCCTCGCCCATCTTCAGGGCAGCAGCCTGCTCCTGAGCCTTGGCGCAGTCGGGAGCAAAAGCCACGGGAACGCCCAGTGCCTTCTCCACAGCCTCGCGAATCTGACCCAGTGACTTCTTCATATCTACCTTACCCTTGGGCTTGCCCATGTGTGACATGATGATGACAGCACCACCGTCAGCCAGAATCTTCTTCAGGGTGGGGAGGGCACCGCGGATGCGGGTGTCGTCAGTAATCTTACCATTCTCGTCCAGGGGTACGTTGAAGTCTACACGTACGATTGCCTTCTTACCGGCAAAATTCATTTCGTTGATAGTCATAATAGTTGTTATTTAATGTGTGAACTTTCAAAATCGATTGCAAAGATACGAATAATTCGTGAAAAGTGGAAAGTGAAAAGAGAAAAATTAAATCTTTTTTGCGTAGTAAATGTAATTATGTAAGGCAGAGTTTGCAAAATAATGCTCTTCTGCCCATGATGCGTCCACTTCTAAACAGCAACTCACTTGTTAGAAGCGGTAGGTCATGCCAAGTGTGAGAGCACGGTTATGGTAGATATAGGGCAGCAGTTCCATGGACATGGAGGGCATGCCTGCCAGGTCGTGGAAATCGGCATAGATGTTGCAATGGCGTCCCAGGTCCTTGTTCACCTTCAGCGAGGCAAACAGGTGGGGATGATTGCCGTATTGCTCCTGTCGGCTGTGGTATATCAGCGTCGATGACAGGCGCCACCCATGACCCGGCAGCAGGGCTGGTGAGAGCCGCAGCGTGAAGGAGTTGTCGTACTGGGCTGGTATGAGGTCGTCGCCGGCACAATGCTCGTGGTAGAAATTAGCTCCGGCTGTTAGTCTGAACGGCCCTTGATGCCAGGTGACAGACGCTCTGATGCCCGTTGTCTCCTCGCGTGGGGTGGGGAGGTCGGTTTTCCAACTGTGCACCGCGCTGCCGAATATGGCCAGGTTCTTCTGCTGGTAGGTGTAGCGCAGCTCTGTACGCCACACCATGTTGGTTTCATAGCTGGTGCTGAGCATCGGTTCTCCCATGACATCCTCATAGAAGTCATCGATGATCGGAATGTAAAAATCGCGGTTGAAGGCTCCCTGCACATAGTGGTGTCCCCACTTGTGGCCTATGCTGACCAGATAGCTGTTGGCATTCCTATTGTGTGACCACAGCTTATGTGCCTCGTCATCATTGCGGTTCCAGTAGTTAAGTATCGTGTATCGGTTGCCCAGCGTAATGGTCCATGGACCGTGCAGGTAGTTCAGCTGCACGTAGAGGTCGTTCTTGAGGTATTGCTGGCGGTTCAGTCCTATATACCAGCTGTTGTCGTAGTTCACCTCCCATCCTGCTATCATACTGAGGTCATCAATCAGCAATGGCGTGGTCAGCTCGGTAAAGAAGTAGGGGGAGGCATCGCGTTGCGATATTTCCAAATTGCTGAAGTTGGCAAAGACACCACCCACTTCTGTCAGCAGTTCAGCCCCTTTGTCGTTCAGTGTGCGCAGATAGCTGAAGGTGAGTTCGCCCAGGCGATCCTTGATGGGTGACTGATAGGTGTCGTTCGTGTTATGATAGTATTCCTTACTGTCAATAAATTGCTGGAATAACTTGATTGTCAGATTGTCCTTGGGGCTGATGTCCCAGTTCACACTGACGTGTGCATCCTCCACCAGCTCCCGCTGGCTGAAGTTAATGCCTTCCAGGTAGTTCCCTCTGGCAAAATGCTGGTTGCCCAGGGCATAGCCCCGTACGCTGACTTGCCGTTTTCGGGTCTTGACATCAGCGTATGCAAGCCCGTTGCCATACGTGCTGCCCTCCAGTGCCACCTTACCTGTCGTGCCGTCCTTTTCAGCCTCCTTGTAGACGATGTCGATGACTCCGTCCGAGCCTCCCACACCTTGTGATATTGAAGGGTTGGTATAGACATCTATCGTTTCTACCTCGCTGGCCTTGACCATTGTCAGGAATGTTTCAATATCCATATAAAGGTCTATGTCGTCGACACACAGGATGAAGTTGCCATTCAGCATCTTGGCATTATCCGTCAGCACTTCCGGGCATAGCATCAGCACGTCCATCAGCGTCATCTCGCTGTCAGGGTTCAGAGCCCCGACGTTGATGACATAGTGGTCGCCCTGGAAGTCTATCAAGGCATCATCGCCTGCTGCTGCCAGTTGATGCCAGCACAGGAGCAAGGTGAAAAGGAACCATCGTAGTAGTTTTGTCATATTTCTCGGCAAAGGTACGAAATAATCGGGAATAAAAGATAGTTTATTATGATTTATTTCGTACCTTTGCCGCTGAAATGGAAAAAGACAGTGTATTAATACTTAGCGGTGGGGTTGATTCCACCACCTTATTATATGATGAGCAGGAGCGCATTGCCCTGGCCATCTCGTTTGACTACGGCTCGAAGCATAACAAGCGGGAGATACCGTTTGCACAGTTGCATTGTAGGCGACTGGGCATTAAGCATATTACCATCCCTTTGGACTTCATGACGAAATACTTTCAGAGTTCGCTGCTGGAGGGTGGTGAGGAGATTCCCGAAGGTCACTATGCCGACGAGAACATGAAGTCGACGGTTGTGCCCTTCCGCAACGGCATCATGCTCTCGATAGCTGTCGGCATTGCCGAGAGCAACGGCTTGAAATATGTGATGATGGCCAACCACGGCGGCGACCATACTATCTATCCCGACTGCCGCCCTGAGTTCGTCAATGCCTTCGATCAGGCAGCGTGTGCCGGCACCTTCGTCAATGTCCGATTGCGCTCGCCCTATACCAATATCACCAAGGCCGACATCGCCCGTCGCGGCAAGGTCTTGGGCATCGACTATTCAGAGACGTGGTCGTGCTACAAAGGTGGTGAGTACCACTGCGGCAAATGCGGCACCTGCGTGGAGCGTCGCGAAGCCTTTGCCGAAGCCGGCATTGACGACACGACAACATACATGTAGTTTTTTTATTAACGACAACTTGGACAACTTGGACAACTATCTTTACCCTCTCCTTTAAAAAAAAGTTGTCCAAGTTGTCCAAGTTGTCGTTAAAAATATAAAAATAGTTGTCGTTTAAACTAGAGCGTTGTCGTTAGCCGAAGAGGGCGCGGAGGGCTTCTTCGACCTTGCGGACGGGGACGAGTTCTATTTGGAACTTTTTGCGGTTGAGGCCGCTGAGGTTGTATTTAGGGATGATGATGTGCTGAAAGCCCAACTTCTCTGCTTCGCTGATACGCTGTTCGATGCGGGCTACGGGGCGTACCTCACCACTTAGGCCTACCTCGCCGGCCATGCACCAGCCTTCCTCAATGGGCGTGTCGACGTTCGACGACAGCACGGCAGCGATGACGCTGAGGTCCATGGCCATGTCGGTGACACGCAAACCGCCAGCTATATTCAGAAATACATCCTTCTGCATGAGTTTGAAACCCACTCGTTTCTCCAGTACCGCTAACAGCATGTTCAGTCGGCGCTGGTCGAACCCTGTGGCAGAGCGCTGTGGCGTGCCATAGGCTGCCGATGACACGAGTGCCTGTGTCTCAACGAGGAAGGGCCGAACACCCTCGATGGCACTGGAGATAGCTACGCCAGAGAGTCCGTCGTGGTTGTCGGTGAGCAGCAGTTCGGAGGGATTCGAGACCTGCCTCAGTCCGGTTTGCTGCATTTCATAAATTCCTAATTCCGAGGTACTTCCGAATCGGTTCTTCATGCTTCGCAGGATGCGGTACATGTAGTGCTGGTCACCCTCAAACTGGATGACGGTATCGACAATATGCTCCAGGATTTTCGGACCAGCCAAGGTGCCCTCCTTGGTGATGTGACCAATGAGGATGACGGGTACGCCGCTGGTCTTTGCGAAGCGTAACAGGGCTGAGGCACACTCACGAACCTGGGCAATGCTGCCGGCAGAGCTCTCGACGTCCTCTGTCGAGATGGTCTGGATGGAGTCGACGATGATGATTTCGGGTTGTACCTCTTTAATATGGTCGAAGATGGCCTCGAGGGAGTTCTCGCAGAGGATGAGGAAATTGTTGTCAGCGGTTTTGCTGCTGACGTCGGTGGCAAAACCACCGACAACACGGAGGCGCTCGGCGCGCATCTTCAGCTGGTGGGCACTCTCCTCGCCGCTGATGTAGAGGACACGCTTGTCGGTGAGGTTCAGCATGGTCTGTAACGACAGCGTCGACTTGCCGATGCCTGGTTCACCGCCTAGCAGTACGATGCTGCCGGGCACCAGTCCGCCACCTAATACACGGTTCAGTTCCTGGTCGTGCATGTCGATACGTGGGTCGTCGTGCGACGAGATGTCGTTCAGGCGTAATACTTTGTTCTCTGCAAGCAGAGTGTGGCGTGCATTCTGGCGCAGCTGATGACCTGCCGACGCAGCTGCCGATGTGGCTGCCATTTGTTTGCGCGTGTCGGCGACCTTGATTTCCTTGAAGGTGTTCCATTGTCCGCAGGCGGGGCACTTGCCAATCCACTTGGCCGACTCCTGCCCGCAGTTGCTGCAGACGTACATGGTCTTGTCTTTTGCCATAATCTGTTGGTGTTTCGTTTTTCTTCTGCAAAGGTACGAAATTACGTCGAAAAACAAAAAAGTTCGCATTTTATTTTTTTGTTTGCACACTTATTTGTACCTTTGCCGAGATTTGAGAGAACAATTCCATGAAAAGGTATTTTTGGGCTATGATTTGTTGCTCGCTGCTGATGGCATGTGGAGGCAACAAAACCAATCATTCTGAGGAAGATGCACCTGCCGATTCTACCACGGCAGCCGATTCTGTTGCCGCCAACGCGGCGGACAGCCTGACGGAAAGTGTCTTGGACAATATCCCGATGCCCAAGGCTGCCGATGAACTGTTCGATGACTTTTTCTTCAACTTCGCCGCCAACAAGAAACTCCAGCAGGAGCGCATCCTCTTTCCGCTGAAGAAAATCAATGGCCAAAAGGAGGAGGCCGTTACCAAGGGGCAATGGCGTACGGAGCGCTATTTCTTGCGACAGAACTATTATACGCTGCTCTTCGACGGCGAGCGCGATATGGAGGTGGTCAAGGATACGTCGGTCAGCCATGCTGTGGTGGAGATGATCTACTTCAATACAGGAGCCATCATCCAGCACGTCTTCAACCGCCTGCGAGGCACGTGGATGCTGACGTCCATCGAGACGATACCTATCAGCCAGTCGGCGAACGCCTCATTCCTGGACTTCTACCATCATTTTGTCACTGATTCCGTATTTCAGACTGAGAGTCTTGCTGAGTCCATCCAGTTTGTAGGGCCTGACCCCGACGACGACTTCTCGACGATGGAGGGTGAGATATCGCGTGACACGTGGGAGGCCTTTGCCCCTGACCTGCCCAAGAAGATGATTTATAACATCGTCTATGGCAAGCCCCGCAGCGAGGGCAATACCAAGATTTTTGTGTTGCGCGGCATTGCCAACGGTCTGGAGATGGAGCTTACCTTTAAGCGTATGGGTGGCAAGTGGAAACTCAAGAAGATGGTGACATGAAAGATCTTTGCAACTATAGCCTCTTGGCACACAACACGTTTGGCATTGATGTCCGGTGCAGCCGTTTCCTGGAGTATGAGACCACCGAGGAGGCACAGCAGGTAGCACAGGTGCTGGCATCATCGGACACCCCTTATATTATAATAGGTGGTGGCAGCAATTTGCTGCTGACGCGTGACTTCGAAGGCATCGTGGTACACTCGGTGCTGAAAGGTTGTTCGTTTCAGGGCACTCAGATGGTATGTGGCAGTGGTGTGGTCTTTGACGAGGCCGTGGCGATGAGTCTGGACCACGGATGCTATGGCATGGAAAACCTGTCGCTGATACCTGGCGATGTGGGAGCCAGTGCCGTTCAGAACATCGGTGCTTACGGCGTGGAGGTGAAAGACGTCATCGTCGAGGTGGAAGCCGTGGAGATTGCCACAGGCAGGCTTTGTACCTTTACGAATGCCGATTGCCAATATGGCTATCGCGATAGCCGCTTCAAGCACGAGTGGAAGAACCGCTACCTCATCACCCATGTCACCTATCAGTTGTCTGCCGACTTCCAACCACACTTGGACTATGGTAATATCCGTGCTGAGCTGGAACGCTGTGGCATTGCGGAACCTACCGCCCAACAGTTGCGCCAGGTCATCATCGACATCCGCCGTGCCAAACTGCCCGACCCGGAGGAGATAGGCAATGCTGGCAGCTTCTTCATGAATCCCATTGTCAGTCGTGAGAAGTATGAGGCGCTGGCTGCCGAATATCCCGGCATGCCGCACTATACTGTTGACGCTATGCATGAAAAGATTCCCGCAGGCTGGATGATTGACCAGTGTGGCTGGAAGGGACGCTCACTGGGACGTGCCGGTGTCCATGACCGCCAGGCTTTGGTGCTCGTCAATCGCGGCGGTGCTACGGGACAGGAGGTCGTCGACCTCTGCAACGCCATCCGTCGCGACGTTCGCGAGACCTTTGGCATCGACATACACCCTGAAGTCAATATAATATAAAAGAGGATGAAGCTGACATTTCTTGGAACGGGGACATCGTGTGGCGTGCCGACCATCGGCTGCCGTTGCCATACGTGCAGCAGTACTGACCCGCACGACAAGCGTCTGCGCTGTTCGGCACTCATCGAGACCGATGCCACACGCCTGCTCATCGACTGCGGGCCCGACTTCCGCCAGCAGATCATGCCGCAGCCCTTCCGTAAGATTGACGGCATCCTCATCACCCATGCCCACTACGACCACATGGGGGGCATGGACGACATACGACCTTACTGCCAGTTCGGCGAAATCAATGTCTATGCCGACCTGCTGGCCTGTCAGGGCATGCTCCAGATGCTGCCATACTGCTTTGCCGAGAACCGCTATCCCGGCGTGCCAGCCATCCAACTGCACGAGATACACAAGCACGAACCCCTGCGCATTGGCGACATCGACATCATGCCCATCGAGGTAATGCACCACGACCTGCCCATCCTCGGCTACCGCTTTGGTAACCTGACCTATATCACCGACATGAAGACCATCAGCGACGAGGAACTGCCCTATATCGAGGGTACGGATGTGCTGATAGTCAACGCCCTGCGTGAAAAACCGCACCACTCCCACCAGACCGTCACCGACGCTGTCCACTTTGCCCGTAGGGTAGGGGCACGCCAGACGTGGCTCATCCATAGCAGTCACGACATCGGCCGTCATGCCGAGGTCAACGCACAGTTGCCCCCCGACATCCAGTTAGCATACGATGGTCAGGTGATAGAGGTGTGAGCAGTACCTCACTTCTCGTTGAGCAAATCCGGGCGCAGGCGGCGGGTACGTTCAAGGGCCTGCTCCAGTTCCCAGTTGCGAATCTTGGCTTCGTTGCCGGAGAGCAGAATCTCGGGCACCTTCCACCCCTTGTAGTCGGCAGGCCGCGTGTAGATGGGTGCTGCCAGCAGGTCGTCCTGGAAGCAGTCGCTGAGTGCCGACTGTTCGTCACCGATGACGCCAGGCACCACACGCACGATGGCATCGGCAATCATTGCAGCCACCAGTTCACCACCCGTCAGCACGAAGTCACCAATGGAAATCTCCTTGGTAATCAGGTGGTCGCGGACGCGCTGGTCGATGCCCTTGTAGTGGCCGGCCAGAATAATCAGGTTCCCCTTCAGCGACAGTTCATTGGCCATGTGTTGGTCAAAGCGCTCGCCGTCGGGCGACGTGAAGATGACCTCGTCGTATTCGCGCTCCTCCTTGAGTGCCGTGATGCAGCGGTCAATGGGCTCGCATTGCATCACCATGCCGGCACTGCCGCCGTAGGGATAGTCGTCCACTCGGCGCCACTTGTCCAGCGTATAGTCACGCAGATTGTGCAGGCGGATTTCCGCCAGTCCCTTCTTCTCGGCGCGAGCCAGTATGGATTCATGTACAAAGCCCTCCAGCATTTCGGGCAATACAGTGATGATGTCAATTCTCATAAAACTCCTTGATTCTTTCTATATATCGTTCGCCTGTCTGGCGTCCCATTTCGTAGACGCGGCGCATCTGTTCCGGGTCGTGGCTGATGTGGCCGATGGCTATCTTCTCCTTAGGACGGATGACCAGACAGCGCCCTTCACGCTCTGCTTGAGCCACAAACTCTAACTGCTTGTTATACATAATGTGGCGCTCGTCCAATGCCTTTACCATCAGCGGATATTTCCTCAGCGACATGCGTACGAGTGGCATCAGCCGGTTGTGCTCCTTTTGGTAGCCCAAGGGCTGGGTGAGGATGACCACGTTGCGCTGGTAACCCTGACGCTCGAAGTACTCCAAGGGTATGGAATCGCTGACGCCTCCGTCCAATAGCTTGTACCCCTGCACCTCTACCACACGTGATACCACCGGCATGCTGGCCGAAGCCCTGAGCCACTCCAGCTCGTCGTAGTCAACATGATCCATCGTGTGATAGACAGCCTGTCCCGTCTCCACGTCCGTGCAGACAATGGTAAACTCCAGAGGACTCTTTTCAAAGGTTGCTGTGTCGAAGATATCATACTCGTAGGGCACCACATGATAGCCAAACTGCGCATTGAAGTAGTCGCCCGAGGTGAGCAACGAGCGGATGCCGCTGTAGCGCGAGTCTTTGGCGAAGCGCATATTGTAGCGGATGGCGCGTCCTACTTGCCGCGACTTGTAGTTGCAGCCGAATGCTGCACCTGCCGAAACACCGATGAGGCCATCAGGCCACACCTCATGCTCCATCATCACATCCGTCACGCCGGCAGTCCATAGCCCGCGCATCGCTCCACCTTCTAATACCAGTCCTTTTTTTCTCATCGCAATTATCTTGCAAAGGTAGTGCTTTTTCTCCGAAACAACAAATAATTCAATTGGATTTTTAGGATTTGTCCTTTATCACATGGATTATAAGTACCTTTTCATCATTCGTAAAGGTAGAACATTTGCTCCATCATTTGCCATTTCTCATCACTGGTGGCACCTTCCTTGCATTGCTGGAACATCGCCATATAATCCTCCCACTCCTGCTGGCGCGGCAAGGTAGCCAGTCGGGCCATTGCCGAGTCCCAGTCGAAGTCAAGTGGCGTTTCCACAATCATCACCAGACGAGTACCCAAGATAAACAGCTGCATGTCCAAGATGCCGACTTCTCGGATTCCATCCAGCACTTCCTTCCATGCTTCCTGTTCACTGTGACGACGACGATACTCAGCTATCAGAGCAGCGTCATCCTTCAGTTCCATGGTCTGTACATAGCGCTTTACCGCCTGCCCATACCTTTTTACTTGATAACCTTCTGTTTTCATGCTTGCAAAAGTACGACAAATTAATGAGTCCACCAAGATAATATTTATATTTATTTTTGATTTCATCTTCCGTCAGGCCATAAAGCTATTAAACGAGACTATCCATTTCGGATTCAAAGCAGATTACAGGAACCGTCCGTTTTTTAGGTGTGAAACTTCATGACCTGTCCCTAGTGTTCCTGACTGACATTTCTTTAAACTCCCTTAAACATAGGAAAGAAATTCTGTCAGTCTTCAGATCCAAATCAGTAATAATTGATAAAACAGCAATTATTTTAGCCGTTTATTCAGCCATTTTATGAAATTTAATTTATAACTTTGCATCCCATAAGGGATATAATAATGGATACATTCTTTCAAGCTCTAGCCGCAATCTGCGGTCCATTAGCAGGCATTTTAGCCTACATGCTCATAGAAGGTAAGCGCAAAGCGAAAACGAGAGCAAAAGACGATAACGAAGCAGAGACAATGCTTGATGACATAAGCTACATTCAAGAGATAAAACACCTGCATGGAAATGCAGGAAATGTGGTGTGGCAACAATATGACATCCTGTTAGCTGCACAGCACTATGACTGGGAAACAATAGTAGATTGGGCTGCCTACATGGAGTCGGCAGACATCAACATGATTGAAAGCGTCATAGTTGCAGATTTAGCTGAAGCTATAGGAACAGAGCTTGCCCATGTGTACAACCAGAACAAAGTGGGGCTGAAAAACTTTGAGAAGTTGAAAAAAGAAAAGGCAAGACTAAGTATATACGGTCATAGTCACACATTAAACAGTTCTGTGCAAATCGTGTGGTTCAATCAAACGAGAGTGTTGAGAGTCATCACGCATATTGATGATGAGATATACATCACGAAGTATGTTGAAACCCTCATTAGAAGAACATTTGGCACCAAAGATGCCATGAAACTGGCTAAACCTATACCCCAAAAATGACACTCCGCGAACTCACATATTCTGTAGACTTTGATCAGTATAGCGAATCTCCGCTATTCCAGCAGCTTACACAGACCAAACCCGAATATGGCGCCAGCAGGCATATTAAGGTGAACGTGGTGAATGGCGAAATCCGATGACTGACTACGACTCCATCTGGCGAGCCCTTCCGTCAGGAAGTACGAGGTTTCCTTCACTGCAAAGAAAGCCCTGGCACTTTGTGATGTCTGATTTTCCTGCTCCTTTAGACTCAAAAATGACTTTTTAGGGGGAAAATGAGGCATTTTTGATAAGAAAAATTGAAAAATGCTTGTTATTTCATAAAAAAGTCGTATCTTTGCACCCAAGAGTTCCCGACACACTTCCCGTCAGATCAGTGCAACACGTCGGGACGTATTTTTTTATATGCAATACAATAAACAAGCAATAACACTCACACAGCAGGTTTCTATTCTTAAACAGCGAGGGCTGATCTTTGCTAACGAACAAGATGCAATGAAATCACTTGGCAATATTGGCTATTTCAGACTTGCTTCCTATTGGAGACTTTTCGAAGCTGACAAAATCAATCACATATTCAAGCCCAACAGCCATTATGAACAGGCTTTGACGCTTTACGAATTTGACAGTGAACTTAAAATTCTAGTTTTCTCTGCTATACAGCGGTTGGAAGTAGCATTGCGTTCAAAGGTAAATCTTCATTTTGCGATGAAGTTCGGACCATTCTGGTTCATGGACAAAACTCTATTCATCAAGCCATCAACGTTTGATAAAAACTACGATTCCTTGCGGGAAGAGGTAAAACGTTCGTATGAGGACTTTATCACTGAGCATTTTAACAAGTATTCTGACCCAGACATGCCACCATCATGGAAAACTTTGGAAGTTGCTTCGTTTGGTACACTTTCGAAGCTTTATAGTAACTTTGCTGATCCTGATGTCAAAAAGAAAGTGGCTGATGATTTTGATATACCAGCATATAAATTCCTGCGTAGCTGGCTTAAGAGCTTTACTGTTATTCGTAATAACTGTGCACATCATGCTAGACTTTGGAATCAGCGTTTCCCAGTTAGTCCCATGATGCCAAAAAGGGTTCCTAATAAATGGATTACAATGATGCCGCACGTTCCCAACAGTCTCTATCCAAACCTCTGTAGTATCATATATTGGCTGAACGTTGTAAATCCTCAGAATTATTTTGTACACGATTTCAAGCAATTGTTAGCAAAATATCCGATAGTGGATCCTGCCGCCATGGGCTTCCCACGAGGATGGCAAAACGAACCGCTTTGGAAATAATCATCACTATATATGTTAATAGGCTCTGAAAGCACGTCTTTTGGAGCCTATTATTATGTATGTACCTTTGTGCCATAATCGAAAAAGTTATGGCAACAAAGAATACCAATTACCAACTTCACCTAAAGGGATTCGTCGGAGGATATGGTTATGTTTTGGTAAGGACATCGTGAGGCTTTGGCAAAATATGAATCCTTGCAAAGCAGTTCCTTGGGTGCTCCTTTGGTGTTCCTTAGGTCCTCCTTTGGTGTTCCTTTGGTGTTCCTTTTTTGCTCCTTTTGTGCTCCTTTTGTGCTCCTTTAAAGCCAAATGACCATATAATGCCCTCGAAGAAGGTTCGAACTTTCTGATTAAGCGAGAACATAGTGAAGCTTGCTTCGACTTTGCCGAGCGTGAAGAAAGTCAACGTAGTTAAGTGGGGTCGTAGAAGGCTCGAAGAATGACACGGGGACAGGTGTGACATCTGAAGCCTGACGGAAGAAGAACTCGACTTCATCATCCGCTCGGCCTGCCGCTTCGCTCGTCGAAGAACCACGACATCAAGCATCGTATGGGTGATGAGTTGGGTGGCCAAGAATAATTTTTTTCTTCAAAAAGACGATATTTTACGTCAAAATGATGTCAGAATGAAATAAATTGCTTATATTTGCAGCGTGAAACGATTAAAACGACAAAGATTATGGCACAAGTATCAATGACCGTAAGGATGGACGCACAACTGAAAAAGAACTTCGACGTACTATGCTCACGTATGGGCATGAGTGTAAATGCTGCTATCAACATCTTCGCGAATGCCGTAGTAAGGACACGAAGCATTCCTTTCAAGATAAGTGCAAATCTCCCAGAAGTAGAAGACCAAGCTTTAAGAGAATTCCGTGAATTCAAGAAGATGGTTGCTGCCAGTGACAGACCAGAACTCACACTCGATGAAATCAACGAGGAAATACGATTAGCGCGTGAAGAAATTGTTGCACAAGAAAAGGCAACATTATGATTAAAGCAGTTTGAATTGACAAAATGAAACAGATTGTGACAATAATCGTGGCAGCACTGGTGCTGACTGCCTGCGGAGACAAGGAACAGCAGCTGAAGGAACGGGCTGCGGAGTTGTGTAAGTATATTCCCGACCACGAGCTACGGGAGGAGTCGAAGGCCTTTATGACCACCGACTTCTATGCGGTGCTGGACACGATGTTCAACCACCTGCCAGAGCATGAGGCGATGGATCATGAGTGGCTGTACTACTTCGTGACAGGCAATGGCGGCACGATAGCCGACTACGATGTAGTAGGGGTTCAGCTGAAGGACGATGCCCATGCCGTAGCGACGGTCAAGGTTCGGCAGAAGTGGGAGGACGGCTCGTTCGACGAGAACAGTGACATCGAGGAGCACCAGATGTCCATGGAGAAGGTGGACGGCCAGTGGCTGATATCCGATTTTGACGACCATAAGAAGGACTGCATCCGACATATCGCCATCAACCGCAAGGAACAGACCTTGCGCCAAGCGATGTGCGACTATCTGGTGAAGGATATAGGCGCTCACTATCGGCAGGGCCAGCTGTGCATCCCTACGCTGCTCATTGTTGCAGAGGAGGAGAGTAGCGACGAGACGCGCGTATGGTGCGACAGTTGGGTGTACTGGTATGACGTGGCTGGCGATACGCTAAAGACAGTGTCGGGAGGAAACCATGCCGGCTGTATGACCATTCGTCAGCAGGATGGCAAACCCGTGGTGACATCGTTCGAACAGACGGAGGATGGGGCAGGAAATGAGGCCAGCGCCAAGCGTATCTTCGGCAAACACTACGAGGTCTTTCAGAATATGAACAGCAATCAGGAAGTTCGTGAGGCTGCCCGCAAGGAGCAACTGCAATGGTACATCCGCCAGCAGGGCTTGAACATCCGCTTCTATCAAGATTATGGCTGGCCTGCTGTTAGTCTCTAAGCGCCTTGATGTCAAGAATAGAATATTTATGACTATAAAAGACTTTATCGAACGTGCGGGCTACTATTTAAACTTGATGCCCGACAAGGAGGACGAGCAAGCGATTATTGCCCAGATTACCGAGGGCGTGAGTTTCAAGGGAGCCAACCTCTGGGTACTTATCTTTGCCATCTTCATCGCCTCGCTTGGACTGAACGTCAACTCGACGGCTGTCATCATTGGTGCCATGCTCATTTCCCCACTCATGGGTCCCATTGTGGGCATGGGACTGGCTGTAGGCACCAACGACCTCGACCTGCTGAAGCGGGCAGTCAAGAACTTCGGCGTGGCAACTCTCATCAGTGTGCTGACGGCCACTGTCTATTTCCTTATAACGCCACTCAGCGAGGCACAGTCGGAGTTGCTGGCTCGAACATCGCCCACCCTCTATGATGTGCT
>Ga0247611_10005201_pt1 | contig 17415 bp, 8 predicted proteins | sample 177DNAGHGhighgp2_FD_192422 | JGI IMG/M metagenome (GOLD analysis project Ga0247611, IMG submission 192422) | Sheep rumen microbial communities from Palmerston North, Manawatu-Wanganui, New Zealand - 1770 DNA GHGhigh gp2 | ecosystem: Host-associated > Mammals > Digestive system > Stomach > Rumen ... | reverse complement strand
CGCCATCGCCTTCAACATCAAGAAAATGGCCGCAAAAATCGCAAAATCCGCCTGAAACGGAGGAAATACGCCCCATTTTTGCCATTTTGCCGTCACAGCTCGGTCTTTACCTCATGAGAATCGAGTGGACAGACAAAACAAAGAAAAAACAGCCGCCTGAAAAATATCCCATTCTCAGGCGGTTGATTTGCAAAGAGGGTGAGCCATAACTGAATTATGACACACCCCCGCTCCCGATGGCCATAGAGTCTCACGTCGTGATGCCCTGGGAGACGCAAGATTTTGCGTCTCTACATATCGAACCAAATGATCATCAACGCTTTATTTTCATAAACCTTCGCGACTTAGCGGCTTGGCGTGAGGTTCTGGGGATCACGCAAAGCCGCGAAGCCGCTAAGTCATTTTTATTGCTCGCAAGAGGCTCGCAATCATTAACGTGAGTTCAAGATGTAGAGGCGCAAAATCTTGCGCCTCGCTCCCGATGTCAATAGCGTCTCACGTCGTGACTCCCTGGGAGACGCAAGATTTTGGGCTTAAGGGTCAAATATGTGCTTGAGGCAAAAAAAAAGCGCGGATGCCAAAATAAAAGTTGTCTCAGTTGTCAAAAGGTTGTCTTTGTTGTCTGAAAAGGTCAGTTGATGAAGTTGACGCTCACGCCCACTTGCAGGCGGGCGGGGTTGAGGGGGTAGTGGGGGGTGGCGAAGTAGGCTTCGCCGCTTTTGAGCTTCTGGTTGAAGTGGGTCCAGGCGACAAAGAAACGCGCCTGTTTCATCCTGAAGTTGGCATACAGATTCATGATGGCGAAGTTGCCGCATTCTATCTCCTGCTGGCTGTGGAAGGTCATCGTTGCGGGATTGTAGGCGGGAGCGTAATACTTGGTGTAGTAGTTGCCGTCCACACCCATCTGCACATGAAGCACGCGGGCGATGGTGAAGGTGGCATACAGGTTGCTGTAGATCGCCAGCTTGGGTAGCGGCAGCACGGTCTCATTGCTGCTCGTCTGCAACGTGAGGCTGTTCTCCCAGTTGAAGGCCTTGAAGTGCAGGCCTTGACGCAGGCGGGCACTCAGCACGTGGATGGCACCGCTGTGTTGTGCCGGCAGCCCGTCGGCATCCCAATAGATGTAGTCGTTCAAGGTCTCGTAGCCCACGTTGACGTTGGTCCACGAGAAGGGAATGTCCAGCTCGCCGCCCACGCGCACGCGCTTGGTCTTGCTGAAGTCGTTCTCCCAGACGAAGTGGTTGGAGACAAAATTCTTCAGCAGATAGGGTACCGCTAAGTTCTTGAAGTAACCATAACCCTTGATGCTCACCGTGTCGCCCAGCATCTTGAAGCGCGTGGTCACGTCGCCCGTGATATCAATCTCGCCGGCGGCATCACCCAGCACACCGAATTGTGCCGTTGCATTGTAGCGCAACAGCGAGCCGCGTTGCTTGGTCAACTGGCCTCCTATCCACAACAGATTCTGTGTCACGCGATGGGGCACAACGGCGGGCACTGGTTCGAGCCCTTCGGGCAAGGCTGTCCCCGTCACGCTGTCGGTGACCTGGGTATAACGCCTCACCTCGTGGGTGCCATAGACCGCAAAGCCAAATTTGGCATACTTGTTGAAACCCTCCAGCATCGACACGCCCACGGTGTTGCGCAGCCGCCAGTAGCTCGTCGTCTCGTCGGTGCCACCCAGCCCCAGATAGGTGTGGTCAAAGAAACTCTTGTCCTCGCCGCCTGACTTGTTCAGGAACTGGTGCTTGGCGTGCTTGAAGTCGAGCGTCCAGATGAAACTGGTCACTGGCACATAGGTGCGGTCGATGATGGTATCGGTGACGCTGTCACGGCGATAGCGGTAGAAGCCCACCTTGTAACGCTGGTTCAGGTACAGCTGGCTGCCTTCCAGATGGTTGTGGGTGGCACTCAGCCGGGTGGGAATGCTCTTGTTGTCAACCTTGGTCTCGCCGCCCTGCACCTCGGCCGGGTCGGTGATGTAGCGGTCATCGGTGATGCCGCCACTCTCCTTGGTCGTGTAGTTGTAGTGGTTGAAGAACGTCTGTAACTCGTAGCGGTCACCCATGTGCGACCCGAACAGGCGCCACGTGAAGTCCTTGTCGGCCTGCACATCATATGAGCCCTTGCTGTAGATGTAATCCAGCCCGCCGCCCACCTGGGTCTTGCGGTTCACGTTGCCCGAGAACTCCAGCTTAGTGCGGTCCAGGTTGCTGTACTTGTCGCCGCCCGTCGAGTGGCTGAGCAGGGTCATGGGGATGCGGGTATTGTAGTAGCGCATCGTCCCCGTGTTGTGCATCCATGCCCCGATGGCGTCTTCCAAGAAGAAATCGCTCGTCAACGGACGGTCAAAGAAGATCTGGTTCTGTCCCGGTGCCCCATAGTTGCCGGTGGTCAGCCAGGCGTCACTCATCATCGACGGCACCATCGTGCGGTGATAATCCAGGTGGATGGTATCGATGGTCGAGGGGTAGTGCAGCCCTAACGGCTCGCTCACGCTCCATGCCACCGAAGGCTCCACGCGCTGCTTCTTGGTCTTGACCGACTTGGAAGAGCTGCCGCCCTCCTGTATGAACTGTGCTACCGCAATGTTGACCGCAGCAGTCGCCATGAGCAATATGACCAGAAATCTTTTCATCATTATCGAGGCGCAAAGGTAGTGTATTTTTTTCAATCAAGCAAGGCTTGCCTCATGGGGAAGGCAAGCCTTGATAGCAGATAGTGGAATCGGGTCATTGTAGCGCATCAGATGGTGCGCTCCACGGGCAGCACAAACGCACGCAGTCCCAGCTTGGGAGTCGCCAGGTCCATCTGGTGCAACTCGTCCAGCACGGCGTCCACGCGGCGGTCATCGACCACCGTCAGGATGGCGGATGCGATCGAGGGCCAGGCGTGGGTCGCATAGTGCGGCTCTCCCGTCTTACTGCCTCGTCCCTGCACCTCGCGCCAGCCCGTGAAACCACGGCAGTTGAGCAACTGCAGTTTCTCGACGATGCGGTCATAATAAGCCTCATCAAAGGCTACAAATATCGCTTTCATATTTTTCTTACTTCTTAGTTCTAATTAGTTAGTCCTGAGTTAATGGCGGATGCCCAACTATTAACTATTAACTATTATCTTTTATCTCTTCTCTCTCAACTTCTTGCGGGTGCGCTTGATGCCGTTGTAGGCAAAGATGGTGTACATCGTCGGCACAAACAGCAGGGTCATCAGGGTGGACATCGTCAGACCACCGATCACGGCAGTACCCATCGGGCGCCACATCTCGCTACCCACACCGGTACCGATGGCCATCGGCACCATACCCAGGATGGTCGTCAACGACGTCATCAGCACAGGGCGCAGACGTGAGTGACCACCGTTGATCACGGCTCGGCGGATGCTCATGCCGCGTTCTCGGTTCAGGTTGATGTAGTCGATGAGCACAATACCGTTTTTCACCACAATACCGATCAACATGATGGCACCGATCATCGACATCACGTTCAGGTTGGTGCCAGTGACGAGCAGGATGAGCACGATACCCGAGAAGGCGAACAGGATCGACGTCATGATGATGCCAGGATAGGTGAACGACTCGAACTGGCCAGCCATCACCATGTACACGAGCATGATGATCAACAGACCCAGTACAGCGAGGTCGCCGAATGAATCCTGCTGGTCCTCGTAGCTACCACTCAGCTGGATATTCACGTCACTGGGCTTGTCCATCTTGTCGATGAGCGGCTGGGCATCGGCGATGACCTCACTCATGGGACGGCCTTGCACGACAGTAGAGACGGTGATGATGCGCTCGCGGTCTTTACGCTCGATCGTGGGCGGGTAGAAACGCTCGACCACGGTACCCACCTCCTTGAGACGAACGCCCTGGCCCATTGCATTATAGAGCATGATGTTCTCGATGTCGCTGATGCTGCGACGGTGCTCGGGATCATACATCACCTTGATGTCATACTCCATACCGTCCTCACGGAAGTAGCTTGCCGTCGTGCCGTTGATGCGGTTGCGCAGGGCGGTGGCGGCGGTGCTCAGGTTCAGGCCATACAGGGCCAGCTTCTCGCGGTCAAAGTCCACATGATACTCGGGCTGGTAGTCACTGCGGCTGATGTTGATATCGGCAGCTCCATCCACGCTCTCGAGGATGCGTTTCAGGCGCTGGGCCACACTGTCGGTCTTGGTGAAGTCATAGCCGTAGATCTCATAGTTCAGCGTGCTCTGACCACTCATGCCGCCACCACGCGAGCCACCCACGTTGACGAGGGCCTTCTTGAGCTCGGGATATTGCTTGAGGTCTTCACGCATCATGCCGGCGATCTCGGTGATACCGCGGTCGCGCTTGTCGGCGTCGGTCAGCGTGATGTTCATCGAGATGATGTGCGAGCCGTTGTTCTGCATCGAGGCAAACGTGTTGTCGCTGCTGGCTTGGCCCACGGTGTAGTTAAACACCTTGATCTCGGGATACTTTGCGGTCCATTCCTTGTACAGACGCTCACTGACGTCCTTGGCCAGGTCAACGCGTGAACCGATGGGCAGCTCCAGCGAGACACCCAGGCGGCCGTTATCGTTGGTGGGGAAGAACTCGGTACCGATAAACTTCATCAGGAACATCGAGGCGATGAAGATGCCCAGTGCCGTTGCCGATGTGATCCAGCGGTGTGCAACGCACACGTCAAGCACGCGGGCATAGAAGTCGTCAATCTTGTCGAGCACCTTGAGGATGGGGCCATACACCTTCTTGAAGATGGCGGTGTCGGTCACGTTCAGGCGCAGCAGGCGGCTACACAGCATGGGCGTCAACATCAAGGCGCAGATGAGCGACAGCACCATCATGATGGTTACCATCCAACCCAGCTGCTTGAACAGCACACCGGTCATACCCTTGACCAGCGTCAACGGGAAGAACACGGCAATCAGCGTCAAGGTCGATGCCATAACCGACAGGGCGACCTCGTTGGTACCGTTGACGGCGGCCTGCATCGGCGCCGAACCGCGTTCGATGTGGGTCGTCACGTTCTCGAGCACCACAATGGCGTCATCGACCACCATACCGATGGCGATGGACAATGCCGACAGTGACACGATGTTCAATGAGTTACCCGTGACATACAGGTAGATGAACGACGCGATCAGCGAGATGGGGATGGTCACCAGCACGATGACAGTCGCACGCCAGCGTCCCAGGAATACAAATACCACAATGCCCACGAACAACAGGGCGAACAGCACGGTCTCGACCAGCGAGCCGATGGTGTTGCGGATGTTGTCACTCGTGTCCACGATGTAGCCCAACTTGATGTCGCTGGGCAGGTTCTTCTGGATCTTGGGCAGCTGTTCGGCAATCTTGGTTGAAATCTCTACCGAATTGGCTCCAGACTGCTTCTGCACAATGATCATGGCTCCCTTCTGCCCGTTGCTGTAGCTCTCCTGGGCTCGCTCCTCAAGCGAGTCGTCGATACGAGCCACGTCGCTCAGGTGCACGACACCTCCGGCGGGTGACATACCCACAACCATCGACCCCATCTGCTGCGGGTCGCTGAACTCGCCCTGCACACGCAGGGGGTAGGTCTCGTTACCAATGTCGAACGTACCGCCAGGGATGTTGCGGTTCTCGGCTCCCACGAGGGCAGCGACAGTCTCGACGCTCAGGTTATAGGCCTCCATGCGCAGGGGGTCCAGATAGATGTGGACCTCACGCTTGGGGGCACCGGCGATGGATACCGAACCCACACCATCGACACGGGCCAGCGGGTTGGCCACGTTCTCGTCAAGGATCTTATACAGGCCAGGCATACTCTGGGTGGCCTGAACCGACAGCAGCACGATAGGAATCATGTCGCTGCTGAACTTGAAGATGATGGGCGTGTTGGCATCATCGGGCAACATGCTCGACACCATGTCGAGCTTGTCGCGCACATCGTTGGTCAACGCGTCGATGTCATAACCATACTCAAACTCCAGAGTAACAATCGAGATATTCTCACGGCTGTTACTGGTGATGTGCTTGAGGTGCTCAACCGAGTTGAGAGTGTTCTCAAGGGGGCGGGTCACGTTCTGCTCAATGTCCGACGCACTGGTGCCCGCATAGGAAGTCATCACCATGATGGTGTTGGTATCCACGTCGGGGAACAGGTCGATGGGCAGATTCTTGAGCGAGAACAGACCCAGCACAATCAGTGCCACGAACACCAGGCTCGTGGTTACCGGTCGTTTTACTGAACTGGAATAAAGACTCATGGCTCGGGAGAATTATTTCTTGAGTTGAACTTTGGCACCGTCGGTCAGGCGAGAAGCACCGGCGATAACGACCTGGCTGCCTGATGCCAGACCGCCCTTGATCTCATAACGGTCCTCCAGACGCTGACCCAGTTCTACCTCACGCAGCTCTACCTCGCCGCCCTGGTAAACCCAGACGTAACGCACGCCCGAGCCGACCTGCTTCTGCACGGCGCGGTCAGGAACGACAACACTGTGGGTTGTGCCGTAGTTGAAGTTCACGCGGGCAAACATGCCGGTGCGCACCTTGTCCTGACGGTTGGTGATGGTCACCTCGACCTGGAAGGTGCGGCTTGTGGCGTCAACCGTGGGATGAATCAGGTAAACCTGACCCTGGAAGGTCTCTTCGCCATAGGTGTCAAACTTCACCGTCACGGGCATACCCTTCTTCACGTTGGGGTACTCGGTCTCGTTCACGTTGACGATGACCTTGAGAGGGTTCTGCTGCTCGATGGTCAGCACGGGCAGGCCTGCGGGCAGGTCACCGGCGTCATAGTTCTTGGCAGTGACGACACCGCTGACGGGTGAGGTCAGCACGGTATTCTCCTGCATGGTGCGGATGGCACGTGCCGTGGCATCATATTGTGCCTGCAACTGGTCAACGGCCTGCTGGGTGCCGCCGCCAATCTTTACCAGTTCGCGGGCGCGGTCCAGTTCACGCTTGAGGTTGGCAAGGGAAATCTGCTGCTGAGCGATGTTCACGTCGTCGAGGATGACCAGACGTTGGCCCCTGGCCACGCGTGAACCCACGTCAACCAGGATGCGCTTGATGCGGGCACCGCTGTTCGACGAGATGTTGTTGGTCTTGAACGCTTCGACGGTACCTGTGTACTCACTGGTCTGTTTCACGGCTTCCTCGCCGATGGTCACTACCTCGACAATGGGCAGCTCTTCCTTCACTTCGGTTGTCTTTTTCTCGTCCTTGCTGGAGCAAGATGCCAGTGCCAGCACGAGCATGGCAATCGGTAAAAGTCTTCTTGTCTTCATTTGGTTTGATGATATTTTGTTGTTTGGTTATTCTCTTTAACTGTGGTCTTTAAAGTCCTTAGGGTCTTTAAGGTCCTTAAGGTCTTTAAGGACTTTATCTGACGTAGTGGGTATTTCCCAGCACATATTCCAGGTCGCTCTCGGCTACCAGATAGTTGTAGATGGCCTGGTAATAGGCAAGACGGGCTGCCATCAGGGCATCCTCGGTGTCGCGCAGCTGGATGAATGATGCTGCACCGATCTTGAAGCTCTGCTGCATGATATCATTAGCCTTCTCTGCCATTTTCACACCGCCTTCGTTGCTCTCGATCTGCTTGAGGCTCTTGGCGATGGCATCATTCTGGGTCGCGACTTGTACGTGAAGGCTGCGTTCCAGGTTTTCTCGCTGCCACTTCATTTCGTCAAGCGAGATCTGGGCCTGTTTCTGCTTGAAATAGCGCTGGCCGCCCTGGAAGATGGGGAATGCCAGGGTCAGTCCCACGCTCGATGCGCGGCTCCAGCGCAGGCCCGTGAAGGGACTGCCATTGTTCATGGAGTGCCACATCATGCTGGCACTACCACTCAGGGTGGGGTACCATGCCATCTTCTGCACGTCAAGGGCTTTCTTCAGATAATCGGTCTGCAGGTCCAGTGATTTGAGGCTGGTGTTGTTGGCAAGTGTCGTGTCGCTGCCCAGCGTGTTGCTCAGTGCACGGGCATACATCTCGCCCTTGAAGTCACTCAGCTGTTGGCTCGGCGTGAAGTCGGTGCGCACGTCCATGCCCATGAGCAACTTCAATTGCAGTTTCAGGGCATTGATGGAGTTCTCGGCCTCAAGGATTGAGGGCTCCAGATTGGTCACGGCGACGTTGGCTCGCAGCACGTCATACTCTGACGCTGCGCCCAGGTCATATTTCTTCTTGTAGATGTCGGCGTTCAACTGGGCGGTAGCGTGGTTCTCCTCGATGACACGTTTGCTGTCCTGGGCCAGCATCAGGGCATAATAGGCTTTTTCCACCTGATTGACCAGCGACAGCTTGTTGGCGCGTGCATTCTCATAGTTTTGGAGAATCTGATTCTCGCTGAGCTTGATGGACTTCCACAACTGGGGCACTACCAGGGGAATCTGTGCCTGCAAACCGGCAGCGTGGGTGTTGTCACTACCCATCTTGATGGCCATCGTGCCGTTGGGGGTGTCCATGTACATCGTCTGCAACGACAGGTTGCGGGTGTACTGGCCTGCCAGGTTGATGGTGGGCAACAGTTGGCCCAGCGCTTCCTTGTGGCTGTAGTCCACACGGGTGATTTCCATCTCCTTCACCTTGATGGTGGGGTTGTCGTTCAAGGCAATCTGGATGCACTCGTCAAGTGACAGCACCAGTTGTGCCTCGGCACTCATGGCACTGCCTGCAAACATTAATAGAATAATGTAGAAAAGCTTTTTGTTGAACATTGTAGTATTATGGTTTTATTGATTTTGCTGTGCTTGTTGCTGTTTCTCGAGATACTCGATCATCTCGATACCCTTGATGGTAGCCACGCCGCGCAGGAAGCTGATGAACACATGGTCAAATAGGTCAGCCTGCTTGAAACCATACTTGGCGGCGTTGGTCGAGTTGTGCAGCTCGCGCATCGAGACCACAAACAGGTAGGCTGCAATCTCAGGGTTGATGCGCTTGATGACGAGTCCTTGCTCCTGGGCCTTGCGCAGCACGGCTCCCAACCCGTTAACAGTGGTTCTCTCACTGTTGATGTGTTGCTCAAAGATGTCGGGATACAGGCGCTTAATGTCGTTGACAAATGCTACTGATGTCTTGGCATACATCGATTTGGCACGCGCGTAAACCCTGAACATAGCCTCAAAACAATTGTCCGAGGTCGCAAATATCTGTTCGACTTCGGCATTCTTCACCTCGTGCTCGTGGCGCAGGCACTCCGATATCAGGGTGCGCTTGTCGGGGAAGGTCTCATAAAGTGTGCGTTTAGAGATGCCACAAGCATGAGCCACATCATCCATTGTCATGGATGTGGGACCTACACTCATCAGCATCTTGTTGCACTCAGTAATGATGCGTTCTCTGGTGTCCATTTTTGATGGTCGTTGTTTATCTTTATGATTTTGGGGTGCAAAATTAGAGAAAACTTTTAAAACTCCAAAAGTTTTCTTGGTTTTTGTGCTCAATAGGCCTGCCTTTATCATCTTTTAACAAGAATGAGGATGGTGCCTCTCGCAGGCACCATCCTCACAATCAGGGATAATTAAAATTCTAATAAACTACAGGTAGTGTTAATACAGTACCTTGCTGCTCTTCATCGCGCCACTCTTGTAGCGGGTAACCACGATGTTGACACCGTCAAACGGTTCCTTGCTCTGTACGCCGGACATGTTGACGTAGGTTACCGACTCGATCTCGTCACCGTCGGCGGCGATAGAGTTGATAGCGGTCTGGTTGCCCATGTTCACGCTCACGAGTGTTACCTCTTGAGTGTTACTGGTGGCGGTGGTGCCGTCAACATAGTTGGCTACGAGGTAGTAGGAGTAGGTACCGTTCTCTACCAGATTGCTCAGGGTGATTCCGGTGCTGCCGGCTTCGATGTCGGTGATGACAAAGTCGGTGTTGTCACCTGTGGCGGTGGCATTCAGCGAAGTTGTGCCGGCATATACCTGAATCAGAGTCATGTCAGGCGAATAGCTGCTGTCGGTCGAGTAGAGGGTGATGACATCACCAGCACTGCCGGTCACGGTCCAGGTATAGGTCTCACCCTTGACGAAGGTGTGGCCCACTGCCGAGGTCTTGGCTGACTTCACTGTGATGTTGCCGGCACCGTAGCTGGTGTTGGCCGTGGTGACCATGACGGTGAAGGTAGCATTGGTGTAACCCGATGGAATGGTGAAGTAGATGTAACCGTAGGTGGTCGTGGAGTTCCACCACCAGCTCGAGGTGCTGTTCTTGGTATAGACAGCTCCGTTACCACCCTTCACGTTGGTGCCACTCCAGGGCGAGGTCAACGTGACGGTGGCATAGCTGCCCGTGTAGTTGCTGCCGTCGATGGTGCCCAACAGGGTAGAGGTGGGTTCATCGTCGCCGCCAGGCTGTGCCGTCAAGGTTCCATAGAGCGTGTAGCTCGATACGGCCGATGCGTCAACATCGTGGGTCCAGTTAGCGGTGAAGCTGGTGCTGGTGATGTTGGTGGCGGCATTCAGTACGGGAGTAGCCTTGGCAATGGTAGCGTTACCGTTGAGAGCTACGGTCTTGCTTGTGGCACCCGAGCTGGCCACGGTGACAGTGGCAGTCTGTGTGCCGTAGGCGGTCGGCTTGTAGGTCACGGTCACGTTCACTCCGTTAGCTGCGTTGGCTGCTGTGATGCTCGTCGTCGAGATGCTGAAGACGCTCGCTCCACTCAGTGTAAGTGTCACGTTGCCTGTGAGGTCGGCACCCGTTACCTTGAAGGTAGCCGTTGCTGTGCCGTTCACATTGGCGGTCATGTTCAGGCTGGCAGGAGTTACGGTCAGCGTGGGAGTAGCGGCGGGCTCTTCATCCTTGAGGGTGACGCTCTGCTCATTACTCCATGCACTCTCGCTGCCGTCGGTGTAGATGGCCTTTACCTTATAAGTATAGGTGGCACCGGCGGTCAGGTTCTGAACGGTGTAGTACTTGTTGGTGATGCCGGTGATCGTGCGGGCAGTTGCGTCGCCGGTCTCGGTGGCATTCAGGGTCGTGTTGCCTGCATAGACCTCGATGAGGGCCATGTCGGGCGAGTAGCTGCTGTCGGTCGTGGTCAGGGTGATGGTCTCTCCTGCACTGCCGGTGACGATCCAGGTGTAGGTCTCACCCTTAGCGAAGGTGTGGCCCACGGCACTGGTCTTGGTCGATGCGACGGTAACGTTGCCCGTGCCGTAGCTGCCGGTGACGGTCGTGATCTTTACGCTGAAGGTGGCATTGCTGTAGCCCGAGGGGATCGTGAAGGTGATCTTGCCACTCTTGGTGAAATAAACGGCATTGTTGCCACCCTTGACGTTAGTGCCGCCCCATGGCGAGGTCAGGCTGATGGTCTTGTAGCTACCGGTGTAGTTGCTGCCGTCGATGCTGCCCAGCAGGGTGGTGCCGGTCGAGGGAGTTGAACCGCCCTGGCCGTTTACCTGCAAGGTATAGCTGGCCACATTGGCACTGGCGGTCTGGTCGGTCCAGTCGGCACGGAAGGCTGAACTGGTGACATAGCTTGAGTTGGCTGCGCTCATCACGGGTGTGTAGGTCGTGATGGGAGCTGTTGTGGCAGTACCGGTGAGGGTAACGGTCTTGCTCTCGGCACCACTGCTGGCAATGGTGATGGTACCCGTCTGGGTGCCGGTAGCAGTGGGTGCGTAGGTTACGGTCACATTCACACCGTTGGCAGCATTGGCTGCTGTAATGGTGGTCGGTGTGATGCTGAAGACGCTCGAACCACTCTTGGTCAGTGTCACGTTACCCGTGAGGTCAGCACCGGTTACCTTGAAGGTGGCGGTGGCTGTCTCGCCCGTGTAGGCACTCATGCTCAAGCTGGCTGGGGTTACGGTGAGGGTCGGAGTTGCAGTGACGGGCTCAGTCAGGGTGACTTCTTGCTCGTTGCTCCAGCTGCTCTCGGTGCCGTCGGTATAGATGGCTTTCACCTTATATATAAAGGTGCCGCCTTCCTTCAGGTTGTTCACCGTGTAGTACTTGTTGGTGATGCCGGTGATGGTGCGAGAGGTCTCGCCGCCGGTCTCACTGACTGCCTTCAAGTTGAGGGAGGCGTCGCCAGCGATGATCTCGATCTTGCTCACACTGATGTAGTTGCTCGTGGAGCCGATGGTCACCTTGTCGCTCGTAGCGCAATTCAGTACAAAGGTGTACTCGGTGCTGTTGTCGGTCAGGGCCTGCGTCTTGCTGGCACTGCCTGTGGCGACGCTCAAGGTGGCGTTGCCATAGTAGCTTGAGTAGTAGGAATAGGCAGTTACCTTGACAGTTACCTTGCTGTAGCCGTTCAGGTTATAGGTGGGAGATACCAGATTGCCACCAGTGATGAGCATGCCCGTGTTGGCATATACATAGGTCGAAGCCGTCCAGCCAGTTCCCAGATAGTTGGCGATGCTGCTGGCCACGTCGGTCAAGTAACCATCAGAGTTGGTGACCTGGGTCACACCACTCAGGTCGATGCTGGCAAGCTGTGAAGTGGCGGGAGTGCTGCCCTTCTCGGTCACTTGCAGGGTATAGCTGGCCACGTTGGCGGTGGGAGTCTGGTCTGTCCAGTTGGCACGGAAGCTGTTGGTGGTGATATAGCTGCTGTTGGCTGCACTCATCACGGGCGTGTAGGTCTCTAAGGCTGCCGCTGTTGCTGTACCCGACAAGGAAACGTTCACGTCAGTTGCCCCGCTGCTCGACACCTTGATGGTACCAGCGTGGGTACCGGCTGCCGTGGGATTGTAAGTCACGGTAACGGTGGCGCCACTGGCTGCGGCACTGGCACTGATAGTGGTGGGAGAAATGGTATAAACACCGTTGGCATCGGTCTTGGTCAGTGTCACGTTGCCGGTGAGGTTGGTGCCCTTGACGGTGAACGTCTTGGTGGCTGTCTGCCCAGCAGTTGCGCTGAACGACAGCGTGGAGGGTGTGACGGTCAGCGTCGGGGTCGTGCTGCTCGTGGGAGGCTGGATACCGATGACCATCTGTTGATAGACATTGAAGTTGTAGCTGCTGTAACCGAAGGAGTTCAGCGAGCACCAGGCGTTGCCATCACCACTCCAGCCGAAGTTGACGTGATACTTGTTGGTGCTGCTGTTGTAACCATCGACGTTGAAGGCGTGTCCGCCGGCATTGCTGCTCACGGCACAGAAGACGATGGGACGGCCAGCGGCCATCTCCTCCTGGATCAACGCTGCCCACTGGGAATCACTATACAATGTGGTGCCACCGCTATAAGCACTGGTCTTCTTGACAAAGCGGGTGGTGTTTTTGTCGTAGCCGAAGAAGGTGAAAGCGTCGCGGATGTTGCACACACTGTCAACACTCACACCGCTACCACCTGCAGCGCTCGTACCGTAGCCCATGCGTTCGGCCTGACCCACATAGTGCATCAGCGTGGCGACTGCGGTACCCTGGGCTGTCGTGTAGCTGCCAGTGTAGTCGTCCAGCATGTTGGCCCAGTCAAATGTGGTCGAGGGCAGGGCGGAGTGGGTATAGCTGGTCGAGCCGTAGCTTGAATAGCTGATGGTCGATCTGTAACCAGGAACGGCGGGAGTGGCAGCTGTCGGGTATTTCCAGTAGTGGAACACCATCGAGGCCGATGTGGCGGGGCAGCCGGTCAAGCACTGATAGCTACCGAACTTGCACTGGTTATAGAAAGGTGCCGACTGGTCCCAGATTGCCGTCAGCAGCGGGCCGTAGGTGCCGGCACGCAGTGAGGGCTTGTTGGAGGGAAGTAACAGGGTCTTGGAACCCATTCCCGGATGCTCTTGCAGGTACATGATCTGGTCCTTGTACTGTCCCAGCATGTCTTGCAGACCCAATGGCAGGTTGTTGATGTCCTTTAATGGGCGGTCTCCCACCATCAGGATTTCCTCGGCGCGGTCATCACCGGCAATAACCAGGAAGGTGGTCGAGGTGTTGAAAATGTAATAAACGGGCTCATTAAACTTCACATTACCCATCTCAGCCTTCAGGAGTACGGGCTGCAGGGCTGCAGGTGACATGATTTTACCTGCATACAGTTCATTGGTCAGAAAGTGCTTTGCTTTCTGCATTGCCGTGAATTGGTCCACGGGCGCAGCCAGCATTGATGCTGTTATCAATGCAGCGGATAGGAATAATAAAATCTTCTTCATAAGCCTTTAGTTTTTAGTAGTTAAGGTTATTTTAGAATAAAGAAATATCATGTGATGGTGCCGCAAAGTTAGTGATTTGTTATTTAATTTACAAATTTTATTAGAATTTTTTGCAGAAAATTCTGTTTTTGTTACGGGCTGTTATTTCGGGTGTGGCGGTGCCTGCGTTGTGTGTTTTGTCAGAATTGTTTACCTTTGCAATGAACAATTGATACAACGACCCAGCGATATGAAATCAGCAAGCAATATACATGAGATACTGGCCTTCCTGCGCCAGTTGTCAATCAACAATGACCGCGTGTGGTTCAAAGCCAACAAGGACCGCTATGATGCCCTGCGTGCCCCGTGGGAACAGGACATGGAACGCCTCATCGGCCTTGTGGCTGACTTTGATCCCCAGGCTCGCGGCCTCGCGGTCAAGGACAGTGTTTACCGCATCTACCGCGACATCCGCTTCTCTCATGACAAGAGCCCTTACAAGAACTATTTCTCGGGCGTCATCGGCAAGGGTGGCAGGCACACGGTACAGTCCTGCTACTATGTCCACTTCGGCGTAGAGGACCTGATGTTGTGCGGTGGCATCTGGTGGCCTGAGAAAGCCATTCTCGACCAGTTGCGTCAGCTTATTGACGCTGAACCCGAGGAGTTCCTCGCCATCGTCAACCATCCTGATCTCACCTCGCGTTACCAGTGGATGTCACAGTCCCTGAAGACGATGCCCAAGGGCTACCCCAAGGATCACCCCATGGCCCAATACCTCAAGATGAAGGAATACCTGCTGGTCAAGCGCGTCGATGAGGACTACTTTGACTGCGAGGACTGGGTGGAGCGTGTCGCCTGTGACTTACAACCTCTCAAGCCCTTGCACGATTTCCTTAATTATGTGTTTGAATAATCGTCGATAAAGTGATAAATTGAAACTTGGGAATTTGCCACCATTTTGGCAAAAGAATCGGCATTTTGTCATCAAAAAACGAGAAAATCCGATTTTTTTGCCATCTTTTTTGCCCTTTTTGCGACTCGAAACAGATTTTTTTAGAGTTCAGAGTGTTAATTTCTTAATAAAATATCACCTATTAAAAAAAATGGTAGTATCTTTGTGCCCGATTTTTTGAGGGTACCTCCTGATAAGAAACCTCATGGAAACCGAATTTTTTAAATTTCAACATAAACAAACACAAGTAATTTTAGAGTAAATCTATGAAGAAATCTTTTGTTTTCCTGCTGGCTTTAGCCTCATCGCTGGGGCTGAGTGCCAGTGAAGCTGACCTGGTCATGCCACAGTCGTTGCATGAATTCAGCTTCCTGCACTGGGGATTCCTCGTGTGCATTCTGGGTATGTTGTTTGGTGTCTATCACTTTGTCAAGACCAAGAACCTGCCCGTGCATGATGCCATGCGCGAGATTGGTGAGGTGATCTACAAGACCTGTTCAACCTACCTCAAGCAACAGGGACGCTTCTTGGCTATCCTGTTCGTCTTCATCGGCGTGGTTGTCGCTTTCTATTTTGGCGGCCTCAGCGGCATGAAGGTGTGGGAAGTGTGCATCATCCTGCTGTCAACCATCATCGGTATGCTCGGCTCATACGCCGTGGCTGCCTATGGTATCCGCATGAATACCTATGCCAACGCTCGCATGGCGTTTGCTTCGCTGCGCCGCGACCCGCTGCGCCTGCTCAATATCCCCTTGAATGCGGGTATGAGCATCGGCGTGATGCTGGTGTGCGTTGAGCTCATCATCATGCTGGTCATCCTGCTTTATGTCCCCTGTGACCTGGCAGGTGTCTGCCTGATCGGTTTCGCCATCGGTGAGAGCCTTGGTGCCAGTGCACTGCGCATCGCTGGTGGTATCTTCACCAAGATTGCCGACATCGGCTCTGACCTGATGAAGGTGGTCTTCAAGATCGGTGAGGATGACCCCCGCAACCCTGGTGTGATTGCCGACTGTACCGGTGACAACGCTGGTGACAGCGTTGGCCCCACCGCCGACGGTTTTGAGACCTACGGTGTGACCGGTGTCGCTCTGGTATCGTTCATCCTGCTTGCTGTCAATGATCCCGAGATGCAGAAGAACCTGCTCGTCTGGATCTTCTCGATGCGCATCTTGATGGTGATCACCAGTGTCGTTGCTTACTGGATCAACAAGGCCTATTGCAAGGCTAAATATGCTGGTAAAGAGAACCTCGATTTTGAGAAACCGCTGACCAGCCTCATCTGGATTGCCAGTGTGCTGAGTATCGCTGTGACTTACATCGTTTCCTATATGCAGCTGGGCAACATCGCCGAGACCCCCAACCTGTGGTGGCAGCTGGCAAGCATCATCTCGATGGGTACCCTGGGCGCTGCCCTCATCCCCGAGATCACCAAGATTTTCACCTCGCCCAAGAGTGGCCACGTCCTGGAGGTCGTTAAGGCTTCTCACCACGGTGGTGCTTCGCTGAATATCCTCAGCGGCTTCGTGGCTGGTAACTTCTCGGGCTTCTGGACCGGTCTGGCATTCGTGCTGCTGATGTTCGTCGGCTATGCCTTCTCAATCGATATCCCCGAGGCTCTGATGTCCTATCCCGCCATCTTCGCCTTCGGTCTGGTTGCCTTCGGTATGCTGGGTATGGGTCCTGTCACCATCGCTGTTGACAGCTATGGTCCCGTGACCGATAACGCCCAGAGCGTCTATGAGCTCTCCCTCATCGAGGAGGTGCCCAACAAGGACGAGCAGATCGAGAAGGAGTTTGGCTTCACCCCCGATTGGGAGAAGTCCAAGCACTACCTGGAGGAGAACGACGGTGCCGGCAATACCTTCAAGGCTACTGCCAAGCCCGTGCTCATCGGTACCGCTGTCGTTGGTGCTACCACGATGATCTTCTCCATCATCCTTGTGATCCAGAAGACCCTCGGCGTCGATCCCGCCAGCCTGCTCAACCTGTTGAATCCCTACACCATCATCGGCTTCCTGCTGGGTGGTTGCGTGATCTACTGGTTCACCGGTGCTTCGACCCAGGCCGTTACCGTTGGTGCCAACCGTGCCGTTGCCTTCATTAAGGACCACATCAAGCTCGACCCCAACGCTCCCAAGAAGGCCGACACCAAGTCGTCTGTCGAGGTCGTTAAGATCTGCACCCAGTATGCTCAGAAGGGTATGTTCAACATCTTCCTGGCCATCTTCTTCTTCGCCCTCGGTTTCGCCTGCTTGGCATCGCCGGGTAGCGTCGGTGGCAACAACGCCGTTTCGCTCTTCGTTTCTTACCTCATCTCGATTGCCCTCTTCGGTCTGTTCCAGGCTGTATTTATGGCCAACGCTGGTGGTAGCTGGGATAACAGTAAGAAGGTCGTTGAGGTTGA
>Ga0247611_10005200_pt1 | contig 17418 bp, 16 predicted proteins | sample 177DNAGHGhighgp2_FD_192422 | JGI IMG/M metagenome (GOLD analysis project Ga0247611, IMG submission 192422) | Sheep rumen microbial communities from Palmerston North, Manawatu-Wanganui, New Zealand - 1770 DNA GHGhigh gp2 | ecosystem: Host-associated > Mammals > Digestive system > Stomach > Rumen... | reverse complement strand
AATCCTGCTAACTTTTGTATCTTAGCAAGTTCCTTGTTTATAAGTGCATTTTTAGCCCCAATCACTTCAAACATTCTTTTCTTTAGGTCGGATGGCATTGTGTCTTTTTGCTCTTGTGTGATATACTTGCACCATTGTTCACTATCATCAAGCAATGGGAAAATGTAGTCAGTGGGCTTTGCACCCTCTTTCTTATAATATGCCAATATATCAATGGCAGGCTGCACAAGTTTCAAATCCCTAACTTTGTGATTCTTCCCCATCTGATAGTTTAATCTTCCCTCTTGGGTAATGTTGCACCATCTTAGTTGTATAAGGTCTCCTGCTCTGATTCCAGCACAATAGAAAGAAAAGAAAAAGTAATTACGGCAATGCCAAATCAAACTTCCCTCTTGCAAATCAAGTGCCTTGATGGTGTCTAATTCTACTGCATCTAACTTTTCCTTTTCGGTCTTTAGTGAGCCATATTTGAACTTCATAAATGGGTTTTGTTCGGGCTTCATTTTATCATCTATTGTGATAGCCCTATTTACTAAGGTCTTGAAGATATTAAACACTACTGCAATAGTGTTTTGGTGCAACAGTTGTTCTGGGTGTCTTTCATTGGGTAGTTTATGCAGGAATGCATCAAACTTAGAAAGAAAGGATGGTGTTAGTTCGGAAAAAAGTAAATCACTTTTCTTTATGCTCTTTAGGTATGTTTCCAGTTTATTGCAGAAGCCATTATACTTTTTCCAATTCCTTATGCCTCCTGCATCATAGATGGCTTGTGTTCGGTCTTTGGCATATTGTAGGAATGATTCCGTAATATCCCCTGACTTTACTTTTTCAATAATGTTTCCTGCTGATGCATTACCATCTTCTTTTAGTTCAAGGTAGGTGTCTTTGTACCTTTGCAGAATGCCAAGAAGCATATCATTATACACACTTGCATTGTGGAATGTATCTCTAAAATGCTTGTAGCCTTTAGCCTTTTGATTCCAATCTGCTTTCTTAACTTCTAACTCTGTCTTTACCCTCTTTGTTTTCCTATCCCTTGTAATACGGAGCATTACGGGATAGAAACCAAATCTGTTGGGATGGTTGGCTAACATAAAGCCAAATGTTGTGTTTCCTTTGTTTGCCATAACTAATTAAATTAAATATCCAAGTGCAAAGTTACAAAAAATATTGTATGGTGCAACAATTTGGTGCAACATTGGTGCAACAATTTGGTTATTTTAATACTTTTTATTACCTTTGCATTGATTGTATAAAGTTATAAAAGCCTATAAACAAAGGATTTGCAGATAGTTTATAAAATAGTTGAATATAATATTTGTAGTTCGGCTCTGGGTACAAGGCAGAAAAGACGAGGTGCTGCAATCATGCGATTTGCAGCACTTTTTGTATGTCTGTGGAGGCTCTGCTGTCGTGCAATGATGTGCCATTAATTGTTCAGCACCTTCGTGACCTCGGCGATACTCTTGCACTCTACGCGGTCGCTGCCTTCCTTTTTCACATAGATGTGTCCTGCCTCGTCATCCACCTTTGTCACGACGTAGCCAGGACGATAGTAGCGCAACCACACCACCGACACCTTGTCGCCCACCTTGATTTTCTCCTTGAAGGGAATGAGTTTCACGCGGTCTTTGGTTGTCGCCTCGACGTAGCTGGCAAAGACGCTGACCAGCACTTTGTCGCCAGCCGTGTGGATGAGCTTGCCTGCGTTCCACTCACCATTGGCACGATAGGCCACCTGCTCGCCGCTCTGCCACTTTCCGCCTTTGAGTACGGAGAACGTGCCAGGCTTCAGCTGCTCGCCCTTGCGCTTCTTCTCCAATTCTGGCGATTCGGGATTGTCTGGCCAGCTCAGGTCCAGATAGCAGACGACGGGCTCCGTCGGTGTGCTGTCGTCAACGACGATGGCACGTTGCATGCCGCTGCCCGACTGCCACCACGTCAGCACGATGTCGCCCTTCTTGGCCTTGGCGTTCTTGTCGAGGGGGATAATCAGAGCGTTGGGCACCTCGGTCTCCTCGCCGTAGTCGGCCAAGATGGTCTTATCCTGCCCAACCTTCTCGACGTTGGTTTTGTAGAATATCATGACCTTGTCCTTCATGCCCTTGCCTTCCTTCACGCAGTCGAAGTAGTGGCCGTAGCAGCTCAATGCCAATTGGCCCATCTCGGCCTGCAGGGGTACGCTTTGCGGGAAGTCCCAGGGCCACACATTTTCATTTTGGTCATTACTCTCCTGAGCCGCAACGGCTGTCACAAGGCTAAGGACGAAAAACAAGCTTGCTAATTTTTTCATTCTTTTCATGGGTTTATGGTATTACGACGGACAAAGGTACGAACTTTTTCTGATACTTGCAACAAGTTGTGGCGTATTTTCTGAAAGTCGTGGCGTATTTCCGGAATTATTTTGTACCTTTGCCGCCAGAAAAAACGACAACGACTAACAGTTATGAAAAAAGTATTGGCTATCGCAGTTCTGACGACACTTGCACTGTCTGTAGGAGCGCAGGAGGTAAAGTTTACCGTTAACGGAGTATGTAATAACAATGGTGCAACCATTAAGTTGCTAAACCGCCAGACTAACAAGGAGGCGGGTTCTGCTGTTGTGGCTGATGGCAAGTTTGCCATTAGCGGTACAGCCGAGAAGAACGCCCTGATGAGCGTCGGTGCCGAGGGTGCATCGTGGATGACGCTGTTCTTCAACGACGGCACGCCTGTCGCCGTCAACTTGAACGACAGCACGCTGAAGGGTTCGGCCGTGAATGAGCGTCTGGTGCGTTACGACATGGATATCAATGCCCCCTTAAGCGCTTTAACTCAGAAGATTATGGACATGCCTCTTGACGAGCGCAACCGCCAGACGGAGGAACTGTCTCGCCAGGTCAGAGCCATACTCACGGCCGCCGCGTCGAAAGTAGAAAAGCTGTTTTCCGTCGAGCAGAATAACATGATTCCCGCAGCCTTTATAGGGGAATATCAGCAAGCCTTCGGCACAGATAAGTTTGAAGAGCTGGTTGCCACGAACCCCGTTTGGGCCAGTCATCCGATAGTACAGGAACGACTGAAACAACTCTCTGTCGCGAAAGCAGACGAAGCCCGGAAGACCGCCTTTATTGGCAAGCAGTTCACCGATTTGGAAGAGGCCGACGTTGACGGCAAGCTCCACAAACTGAGCGAGTATGTGGGCAAGGGCCAGTGGGTGCTTGTCGACTTCTGGGCCTCGTGGTGCGGTCCCTGCCGCGCAGAAATGCCTAATGTTGTGGCAGCCTATGAGAAGTATCATGCCAAGGGCTTCAACATCGTAGGCCTGTCATTCGACAACAGCCGTGAGCCCTGGGTGAAAGCCATTGCCGACTTGAAGATGCCGTGGCCGCATCTCTCAGACCTGAAGGGCTGGAAAACCGTAGCTTCCGATGTCTATGGTGTCAACAGCATCCCTGATAACCTGCTCATTGACCCGCAGGGAAAGATTGTGGCCCGCAGCCTTCGTGCCGAATTTCTGCAGCAGAAGCTTCAGGAGATTTTTGGCGAATAACCGAGTGATTCACTTGTGTACGACGGTGGCCCGAAGGATGCGAACATCGTAAACCGGACGGTCATCGTCGTCACGCATCTGACGCTGTATGCGATTGGCAACATCCATGCCTTCGACGACCTCGCCGAAAACGGTGTATGCCCCGTCAAGATGGGGTGTTCCTCCCTTGCGGGTGACGATGTAGAACTGACATGCGCTGGAGAGATGATTGGGGTTTACATCATCGCCCTCGCGTGCCGCTGCCACAGAGCCATAGCGATGGCGTATGGCGGGCTCAGGAATCTCCGGCTCCAGTTTGTAGGGCAGGTCACCGCCACCCAGCAGCGTGCCCGACTCAGCATGACGGCTGTCGGGGTCGCCGGCTTGAATCATAAAGTTTGGTATGACACGGTGGAAGAGTAGCGAGTCATAGAAGTGGCTCTCAACGAGTTTTGTGAAGTTGTCACGATGTCGGGGTGTCTCGTTGTAGAGGGCAATGCGGATATTGCCTTCGCTGGTCTCAAAGAGCACCTCAGTACGCGAGGACTGCTCTGGTGTCTGTGCCATCGTCATCAGATAGGCTGACAGACAGAGGAAAAATATTATTATTTGACGCATATTTTTGAATATATCACGTTCGGCAAAGGTAGATAAAATATGTGAAAGAGCCAAATAATTATTTTTTTTTCGTTACCTTTGCAGCGGAAAAAAGAGCAAAACTAACTATGGAACTAATTAAGACTAAAGAATTTGGAGGCGAACGACCGCTGTTCGCTTCACATGACCTGCGACTTGAGCAGGTAACGATTACCGATGGCGAGTCTGCCATCAAGCAATGTCAGCGTATAGAGGCAAAGGACTGTCGCTTCTACGGGAAATATCCCTGGTGGCACGTTGATGGAGCTCTGATAGAGGACTGTTATTTTGCAGCTGGTTCACGATCGGCCATTTGGTACACCAACGATTTGGTGATGCGCCGCTGTGAGATTGACGGACCGAAATTCTTCCGCGAGATGAAAAACGTGGAATTGGAGGATGTCACTATCAACGATGCCGATGAAACCTTTTGGCGTGTCAATGGTCTCCGACTGAAGAATGTGACGTTACATGAAGGAACTTATCCGTTTATGTTCTCAGAGAATATTTACGTTGACGGTCTGAAGAGTGATGCAAAGTACGTTTTTCAGTATTGCAAGAACGTGGAGATTCACAACGCTAATATTGTAACCAAGGATTCTTTCTGGGAGTGCGAGAATGTGACCGTTTACGACTCCGTGCTCGATGGCGAGTATCTGGCCTGGCACTCGAAGAATGTGCGGTTGGTCAACTGCCATCTGGCAGGCGAGCAGCTGCTGTGCTATGTTGATCATCTTGTTCTTGAGAATTGTACCTTCGACAAGGCCTGCGACCGCACCTTTGAGTATTCAACTGTTGAGGCTGACATTAGGGGGCATATCGAGAATATCAAGAACCCGACAAGCGGGCATATTGTGGCCGATAGTATTGGCTCTGTCACTATCGACGAGAATGTCCGAGAGCCCAATGACTGCGTGATAGACACGCGTACAATTTAGACAAGAGTACAGGAGGACATGTGCATGAAATACAACTTCGACGAATTGGTAGAACGCAGAGGCACGGGCTGTGTGAAGTGGGATGAGACCAAAGGAGAAGAACTTAGCTCCCCTCCTTTGGAGGGGCTGGGGGAGGTCATACCTCTATGGGTGGCCGATATGGACTTCAAGGCAGCTCCCGCCATTCAAGAGGCTGTCCGACGGAGAGCCGAGCACGGCGTGTTCGGCTATACCGCTGTTGACAACGACTACTACGATGCCGTTATCTCATGGTTCGCACGTCGTCACAACTGGACCATCCGTCGCGAGGAAATACTCTACACCACAGGCGTAGTGCCAGCTATGTCCGTTGCTATCAAAGCGCTGACAATGCCTGGCGAGAAGGTGCTCATCTTGTCGCCTGACTATAACTGCTTCTTCTCCAGTATCCGTAACAACGGCTGTGAAGTGTTGGAGAGTGTATTGCTGTTTAATGGCAATGAAAACCGCTTTGAAGTTGATTATAAGGATTTCGAGGCCAAGTGTGCTGATGAAAAGACAACAGTCTTCCTGCTCTGTAATCCTCATAATCCTACGGGCCGTGTGTGGACGAAGGCGGAGCTGGAGCGCATGAACGACATCTGCATGAAGCACGGCGTGAAGGTCGTCAGCGACGAGATTCATTGCGAGCTCGTCATGCCCGGTCACCGCTTCCAGCCCTTTGCTGCTGTCAGCGAGGCGTGCCGTCAGAATGGTGTGGTGCTGAATTCGCCGTCAAAGTCGTTCAATATCGCCGGTTTGCAAATAGCCAATATTGTCTGTGCGCAACCAGAGTGGCGCCGTCGTATCGATCGTGCTATCAATATCAACGAGGTGTGCGATGTCAACCCCTTCGGTCCTGTAGCCCTTAAGGCCGCCTACAATGACGGTGAGGACTGGCTCGACCAGCTGAACGCTTATCTCTGGGACAACTACGTTGCACTTTGCGATTTCGCCGCACAACACCTGCCCCAATGGAATGTCCGGCCGCTTGAGGGTACCTATCTCGTTTGGATTGAAATTACTGCTACCGGCCTCACCGCTCAGCAGTATGCCGACCGCCTGATGGACAAAGCACGAGTCTGGGTGAATCCTGGAACGATGTATGGACCACAGTCGGGCGAGGGCTACATCCGCCTGAACATTGCTTGTCCGCGAAGCCGTCTGATGGAGGCTTTAGAGCGCATCGCACGTACCTAAAGAAATACTCCATGAGTTTTGAAAAATACTCATGGAGTATTTCGCAAAAGTCATGGAGTATTTTTTGAAACTGATAGGGGGGTATTCCTATCTGCTATTTCTATTTGAGTCGGAACGAAATGGGGATGGTGTACTTCACGCGTACAGCCTGACCATTCTGCTTGCCGGGCGTCCAGTTCGGCATGGCGTTGATGACGCGCAGGGCCTCGGCATCCAGCTCCTCGCTGACGTTCTTGACAACCTTGGCACCACTGATGGAACCGTCTTTCTCGACAATGAACGAGGCGATGACGCGTCCCTGAGTACCAGCCTTCTCAGCAGCCACGGGATATTTCACGGTCATGCTTAGGAACTTCATCAGCTCAGGTGCACCACCAGGGAATTGCGGCATTTCCTCCACCACGTCGAAGGCATTCTCGGTTTCCGGGGTATCTAGGGTGATAGTGCCGAAAGCCATGGGATGATCTTCTTGAGGCTTCTTGGCTTTCACGGTGGCCGAGACGAGTTCCTTCTTGCCGTTCTTCACGTACTCCTTGGTGTTGATGAAGATGATGCCGTTCGACGTGTCGGCTTTGAAGTGTTTGGCATACTCCTTCAGCACGTCTTCGTTCTTGATAACACTCACGTTGTCAATCTCCTTTGGGTTAATGGCATTCATCTGTTCGGGTTTGGTCACCTTGCCGTCGATGACAAGCAGCGGCTCACGATCGCCCGAGGCCTCACATATTTTGATAATCTCCTGTTGAGGCTCTGCAGCGACTTTGCCGTCGATGATAAGCTTAGGTTCGCTCACAGCCTGAGGCGTTTCTTCGGCCTTTGCCTCCTTCACCTCGATGGTCTTGTCGCCCATCTTGATTTTTGCGTCCTGACGGCCTTTCTTCACGATTTTCTTCTGCGGCTGGGCCTGTGTGTCCTCATAGACATAACTGGTGACGGTCTCAGCATTCAGAGCCAGTGCGACGCCCGCGATGGGCAGCATGGCGAGCAGCTTGAGCCAGCTCGCGCGGTTGGTTTTCTTATTGGTAAGCATCATGTTTATGCGATTTTTGAGGGTACTGTGAGTAATACCGTTGGCCACAGAGTACCCGCACGTGGCGACGGCTTTTTGGATAAGCAGATACTGATACTGGCGCATATTGATGCCTTGAGAGAGAACCGCTGCGTCGGCCTCGTACTCATGGATGGCGCGCAAGTCCTGGCGCAACATCCACATGGCGGGGTTGAACCATTGCATAGCGGTGAGCGTATCAACGAGGAGCACATCGAGCGAGTGGTGCTGGGCGATGTGACCCCGCTCATGAGCGAGAATGGAGGCGTCCATTGCCTCGTAGTCGCTGGGAGAGAGTACGATGTAGTGCATCCAACTGAAGGGTGAGACGTCGTGCGGAGCAACGCAGACGACAGTGCCGTCAGGTTGCAGATGCTGTTCGCTGCGACGGATGAGCAGCCACACGCGGAGCACGCTTGACAACGTATAACCCAGCGTGGCCACAACACCTAATAGGAATATGACGACGGCCAGCACCTGCCAGAGCGGCATCTGTGGCGCTTCCTCCACCATCATGGTGAGTCCTCCAAAGTCGATGGCCGACTCTGTAGCCTCCACCACCACCGTCTTGTGAAGGGTGATGACGCAGAGCGGCAACACGTAGGAAGCGATGGCTGTCAGGAGCAGCACCACGCGGTTGACGCGATGGAACGTCTCGCGGCTCAGCAGCAGGCGGTAGAACATGTAGAATACTGCTATCAGTACTGCTACCTTCAGGTCGTATGTCAGGAACTCAATCATACCCTATGTAATTTACGATTTGACTATTTTCCGTTTTCTATTTTCTCTATGAGTTCACGAAGCTCGTCAACGGAAATCTTCTCCTCCTTCACAAAGGCCGAGACGGCACTCAGGTAGGAGTCGTTGAAATAGTCCTTGATGATACCCGTGAGACTCGAGCGTCCGTACTCCTTCTCCGTAACGGTGGGGTAGTACTGGTATGATGTGCCGTACTGCTTATGATCCAGCAATCCCTTCTTCTCCAGGATGCGGACCGTTGTCGACAGCGTGTTGAAGTGGGGGCGCGGCTCGTCGTAGTACTCTAAGAGTTCCTTGACGAACATCGGGCCGTGCTGCCAGTACAGCTCCATAATCTCACGTTCTTTCGTGGTTAGTCGTTTCATATTTACCGTTTTACTTTTTTACTTTTTCACCTTTACTTGGTGCGCCAGTATCTGTATCCGGTGGCAAAGTAACTAAAAACTTTAGTTCGATGTAACTAAAAGCTTTAGTTTTTATATTTTGTTAAGAAGAAATGGCCCAATTTCTTAGTTATTCACACATGATTCCGCAAAAACTTCAATTTTTCAGCTCTTAACTTCGTTGACTTCAATCCTTCAATTTTTCAATTCTTCAACTCTCCTTCAGCGCTCTGACATACTCATAGAGTTTGCGGTAGAAGGGGTGGTGTGTCATCGTTGGCGCATCGCCGAGGATGATGAGTTTCATGCGGGCTCGGGTGATGGCCACATTCATGCGTCGCAGGTCGCGCAGGAATCCTATCTGTCCCTCGTCGTTCGAGCGTACCAGCGAAATCAGGATGATGTCGCGCTCCTGCCCTTGGAAACCGTCGACGGTATTGACGGTGATGAGATGGCGGAAGGGCTTGAAGTACTCGCGCTTCATCAGCAGCCGGCGCAGGTACTGCACCTGTGCACGATAGGGCGAGATGACGCCCACGTCGAGCCGTTCGTTCAGGATGCGCGTCTTGCCAATCTTCTCGAAGTACTGCTCCAGCGCCAGCAGCGTCAACTCCGCCTCAGCCTTGTTGATGCGTCCGAAAGACTCGCCCACGAACTCCTCCTTGAAGGAAATGTCCGAGTTCTCGGAGATTCCGGAGAACTTGGATGTGTCTACCCACGTCATCGGCAAGTCGAGGTCGAGTATTGAGCGGAACTTCACTTCTGGCGCACTCTCCACCATGTTGCCGTAGAACCAGTCGCTGGAGAAGCGCATAATCTCCTCGTTCATGCGGTACTGCATCTTCAGTAGCGTCACCACCTCGGGTTTGTTCTCCACAATACGCTCCATCAGCGTCTTGCCTAATCCTGCTTTCAGTGCAGCAATGCTCTTCACCGTGGGTGGCAGCTGGCAGTGGTCGCCAGCCAGGATGACGCGCGATGCCCGTCGGATGGGAATCCAGCAGGCAGCCTCCAGCGCCTGTGCCGCCTCATCTATAAATAAGGTGCCGAACTTCTGGCCGTCCAGCAGTCGGTTAGCGCTTCCCACCAGCGTACAGGCAATGACGCGTGCTTCGCCAAAGAGTTGTGCGTTGATGCGTATCTCCAGTTCGTTGGCGCGGTCTTTCAGTCGCTCCAGCTTTTGGTGATATTTGTCATCGCCCCGTTTGCGGTGGGCACGCAGGTCGCGAATGGCCTTGCGGATAGCCCACAACAGTTCGTAGTCGGGATGGGCCTCGAAGCGGCGTTCGTAAGTGAACGACAGCATCTTGTCGTTCACACGTGTGGGATTACCTATTCTTAATACGGGAATGCCCCTGTCAACGAGTTTCTCGCTAATCCAGTCGACAGCCATATTCGACTGCGCACAGACCAGTACCTGGTTCTCGCGGCGCAGCGTCTCGTAGATAGCCTCGACGAGTGTTGTCGTCTTGCCCGTTCCTGGCGGGCCGTGAACGATAGCGACGTCCTTGGCCCACAGTACGTGGTTGACAGCCTCCTCCTGAGTCTTGTTGAGGTAAGGGAAGTGCAACGGTTGAAACGAGAATGTCTCTGCCTTCTGCTGCGAATAGAAGAGGTCGCGCAGATAGCCCAGCCGTCCTTTTGAGCGCATCACGCGGTCTAGCGCGTCGAACATCATTTTGTATGATGTCTCGTCGAACGACAGCTGTACGCCGATGCTGACATCGGGGTCGAGCATGGTACCATCAGGCACGCTCACCACCATACGGTCGCCGTCGACGTAGCTGACGGTGCCTGCAAAGGGGTAGTACTTGATAGTTCTTCCTTTCTGCCCGTTGGCCCCGTCAAGCCCGTTTGTCTTAAAGAACATCACCGGCTTGCCAAACTCGAAGTTATGCTCTATCTCCGTATCTGTCGTCCTGTGCACCTCCATGCAGTACTGGTTCAGCGAGTTGTAGTAGCTCTTGCCCACACGGACAGGCCACCACACATCGCCGCGCTTCACCAACCGCGCCATACCCCTCTCTTCGGTCTGGCGTCGGAAAGCCTCCTTCTCCGTCTGGTACTCCAGCTGGAGCAGAAGCCGTTGCTGTGTCAGTGCTTGTGTTGCGTTCACCCTGCAAAGGTACAAAAAAACGGAAAAACTCAAGACCATTCACGCAAAAGTTATGGAGATATTTCGTTATTTGCGAAATTATTCATAATTTTGTGCGCAGATTCAACAGAATAACAAAACGCTACATGAAAAAAGTACTATTACTGATATTCACTTGTCTTGCCTTGAGCGTTCAGGCGCAGGACAATGTTCCGTCGTTAAAGATTGGATTCCTGAGCTATGACAGTGCGCTGAAGGCAATGCCTGACTATGTGCAGACACAGCAGAAGTTGGCCACCCTGCGTACTGAGTACGACAAGGAATTGAAACGCGTTGAGGATGAGTTCAACCGTAAGTACGAGGAGTTTCTTGACGGTCAGAAGGATTTCCCGAAGACCATTCTCTATAAACGTCAGACGGAGTTGAAAGAACTGATGGAGCGTAATGTGACGTTCAAGGCCAACAGCCGTCGCGAGTTGGCTGAGGCTGAGCGCACAGCGATGGCACCGCTGCGCCAGACGCTGAATGCCACGTTGGCAGAAATTGCCAAGGAACGTGGCTTTGCATTGATACTGAATACCGACGCCGACGCCTGTCCTTATATCGACCCGGCAATGGGTGAAGACATCAACCAGCTTGTTCATGACGCTCTCCAGTAAGCCGGGACCCATCGGCGTTTTCGATAGCGGCTACGGCGGACTGACCATTCTGCACGGCATACGCCAGCTGCTGCCCGAGTACGACTACCTGTACCTCGGCGATAATGCCCGTACACCCTACGGTCCCCGTTCGTTCGAAGTCGTTTACGAGTTCACCCGTCAGGCTGTGTTGCGCCTCTTTGAGATGGGGTGTCACCTTGTCATATTGGGTTGTAACACTGCCTCCGCCAAAGCCTTGCGTAGCATCCAGCAGATAGACCTGCCACAATGGGACCCCGATCGCCGCGTCTTGGGCGTGATTCGTCCTACAGCTGAGGTCATCGGCCAACTGACGCAGTCGCGCCATGTGGGTGTGCTGGCTACCGAAGGAACCATCAAGAGCGAGAGCTACAATCTGGAGATACAGAAGTTGTTCCCTGATATACAGGTGAGCGGTGTGGCTTGTCCCTTCTGGGTGCCGCTGGTGGAGTACAACGAGGCCGACTCGCCGGGTGCTGACTATTTCGTGAAGAAGCGCATCGACGAGATTATGCATAAGGACCCGGAGATTGATGCCATCATTCTGGGGTGTACCCACTACCCGTTGCTTATGCCGAAAATCCTGAAGTATCTGCCGGCTGGCGTGCGTGTTATTCCGCAGGGTGAGTATGTGGCCGAGAGTCTGAAGCGTTATTTCGCGATACATCCGCAGATGGAGCAGCGCTGTTCACGTGGTGCCGGTGTCCACTACCTGACCACAGAGAATCCACAGAAGTTCAAGGAACAGGCCCAGCTCTTCCTCCACGAAGACGTCGAAGTAGAGAATATCACTTTGGGATAGGTAATTAAATCTCTCATCTATCATTTCTCATCTCCCATGAACGTACAGATAGAACCGACTTGGAAAACGCAACTCGAGACAGAGTTTGGTAAACCATACTTCGAGCAGTTGACGGCTGCCGTCCGACAGGAGTATCGTCAGACGACGTGCTATCCGCCAGGACCGCTGATTTTTAACGCTTTCAACCTCTGCCCCTTCGACAATGTGAAGGTGGTGATTATCGGTCAGGACCCCTACCATGAGCCAGGCCAGGCTCACGGTCTGAGTTTCTCGGTACAGGACGGCGTCATGTTCCCGCCCTCACTGCAGAATATTTTCAAGGAGATACAGAACGACCTCGGCACGCCCGTTCCAACAACTGGCAATCTCTCGCGCTGGGCTGAGCAGGGTGTCTTGCTGCTCAACGCCACGCTGACCGTTCGTGCCCATCAGGCAAATAGCCATTCCACACTAGGCTGGCAGAAATTTACTGATGCCGCCATACAGGCACTGGCCTCCTCGCGCGAACATATTGTATATATGCTCTGGGGCGGCTATGCCCGTTCGAAGGCCTACATGATACCAAAGGACCGTAACCTTGTTCTCGAGAGTGTTCATCCTTCGCCGCTTAGCGCCAATCGTGGCGGCTGGTTTGGCCAGCATCAGTTCTCGCGCTGCAATCAATATCTACAGGAAAACGGCTTAGCACCCATAAAATGGTAATACCTCCTATTATAGAAGTGGGTGGCATTCTGCTGTCATCCGACATCCTGACAGAACGCTTCTGTTGCGATCTGTCAAAGTGCAAAGGCATATGCTGTGTTGAGGGTGATGCCGGCGCCCCTGTGACGCTTGACGAGATAGGTGAGATTGAGAATCTGCTCGACGACGTGTGGCCTGACCTCTCGGCACAGGCACAGGCCGTCATCGACCAGCAGGGTGTGGTTTATACCGACCGCGAAGGCGACCTCGTCACCAGCATCGTTGGCGGCAAGGATTGTGTCTTTACCTATTATGGTGATATTGAGGATTGGGAGACGCATGAGCCCATTACTGGCTGCTGCCTCTGTGCACTGGAAAAGGCCTGCCGTTCAGGTAATCGCGATTCTCAATCTGCAACTCTCAACTCTCAATTTGTTAAGCCCATAAGTTGTGCCCTCTATCCCATCCGTGAGAAGCGTTTCAGCGATGGCACCGTCGCCTTGAACTACCACCGTTGGGCTGTCTGTGCCGATGCCGTGAGAAAAGGACAAGAACTGGACCTGCCTGTCTACAAATTCTTGAAGAATCCTCTCATTCGCCGTTTCGGTGAGGACTGGTATCAGGAACTCTGTGATGTTGCCGAGGAGCTGAAGAAACTTTCCCTTACTTAGTATGCCCGAAATAATACTGTCCGCGCTGACGGGTAATCCGTCCGTAGTTGATGGCGTGGACGGGACAATGGTGATAGCAGCTGAGACAGGTGGTGCAACTTCCGTCGTATTTCCATGAGGGGGTGCCGTCAAACACAATATCGCCCACAGGACACACCTTGGCACAGCGACCGCAGTGAGTGCAGACATCGCTGTCGACGGTGAACTTCTTGTCAGTAATCATAAACCGGTTGAAGTAAGCGCCGATGATGTGACTGAACGTCCAGGGTGTCAAGCCTAATGTCAGCTGGCTATAGCCTGTCTGTTTGCTGACAACAATCTTTACAAAAGACTCTAAGTCCCTTTGTGCCTGCTCTATCTTCTCTCGTTCCTGTTCGGGCTTGTCTGTATACATAAACGGCAGACAGACATAGCTCTCAGGCATGATGAGTGATTGACAACTATGTAGTGTGATTCCCTTCTCGGCCAGCTCCTTTGCCAACATTGTAACGGCCAGTCCCGTGCTGTCGCCACAGGTACACAGCGTGTAAGCATAGTGGCCTGTAGGATCCTTGATGGTCATCTTGCGGATAAACTCACGGACGATATGTGGCGGCTGCCACCCGTGAACGGGGAAGAAGAAGCCGATGCACTCGTCTTCTGCTAACGTGTACTCACATGCCGTGTTCAACTCCTCGGGGATGAACAGCAACCTTTCCTGCGTCGCAGCTGCCAGCTGTTCGGCTGCCCACCGCGTATTGCCTGTGCCTGAGAAATAGAAAATCATGATGCAAAGGTAACAACTCTGTTCTGAATGGCAAAACAACTCGATAGAGTAGCGTGCCTTACCTCTTTCGGTATCCCGAGGGACTGACGCCAATGTGCTCCTTGAAGTACTTTCCAAGGAACGACTGGTTGGGGAAGTTCATTTCCTCGGTGATGTCCTTGATGCTCTTCGAGGAGTTCTTCAGCAGGATGCGTAGCTCAAGCAGAACGTAGTTGTCAATCCACTCGTTGGGTGTGCGCCGGCTGACATGTTTGACACATTCGGACAGGTATTTCGGCGTGATGCCTAGCTGCTTGGCATACCAGCCCACACGGCGCTCGTTCTTGTAGTTGCTTTCAACCATTCCGATGAACTTGCTGAAGATAACGTCGGCACGCGACTGGTGCTCGTTGTTCTCCGGCAGACTGTGGTAAACGATGTTGCTCAGGTCGTAGAGCAGGGCCAGCAATAGGGTGCGTACAAGGTCTTTGATGAAGTGGTTGTCAGAACCTTGTAGTTTCCTGCGGATGACGGCATAATACTCCTTGAAGGTCTGTTGGTCGCGTTCGTTGAGGCGGATGACCGGGTTGCGCTGGGCAAACAGGAAGAGTGCCGACATGTCGCCGATGTTTTGGATTATCTCATGGAAGAATTTCACGCTGACCATGAAGCAGAGACCGTCGAGATCAGGCGACGGCTGGTAATTGTTGATGACATGACGCTGGCCTACAACAAGCATGTCGCCCGGATTTACTACTTGCTCCAAGGTGTCCATCGTGTACTTTACCTGTCCGCTGGTGCAGAGAGCAACGAGGATGAAGTTCATGCGGCGAGGCTCACGTGGAAAGGGCATCGCGTTCATGTGTTCCAACAGCACCAGATCGTCTCCCAGGAAGCTGCTATTCTCCCACTGCTTGGCCATAGCCATACTCGTTTCTGTAATCTGTATCTTTTCCATAGTCTGTGATTTTCTGTTGCAAATATACACATTTTTCTTGAATCTGCGCAATATTTCCCAACATTTAACGTTTTATTCAAAAATAAAACGCGTTTTAGATATGAAAAAGATTTTACTTTCTTTAGCCATGTTGGCCATCTCGCTGCATGGCTTTGCACAGCATGAGGTTCATTCGCTGACGTTTATACCCAAGTTGGGCGTTAATTTGGCTAACATTCAAGGCGATGACATGTATTACCACTGGCAGGGCAGCACGCCTGACGGAACGTTGTTGAAGTCAAAGTACCGCATTGGTGTCGTTGCGGGCATTGAGGGCGAGTACCAGATGAGTAAGCCGCTGAGTTTGTCCGTAGGAGCGCTCTACTCGCTGCAGGGCAACCAGTATGACGATATTGAGTTCCAAAGGAACTATTCATCGACGTTGCATACTGTCAATGTGCCCGTATTGCTGAACTTCTACGTTGTGAAGGGACTGGCTTTGAAAATTGGTCTGCAAGCTGGCTATGCCTTTTACAAGAAAACATCGTACGACTCATTCATAGATGGTCATTGGCTCAGTTCCAGTACTAGTGCCTCCATCTACAAGCCCTTCGACATCAGCGTGCCTGTTGGCATTTCCTATGACTTCAATAAGCTGCGTGTTGACCTGCGTTACAACTACGGCCTAACGAGTATCAGTAAGGTCGACGGAATGCCATCGGTCAGCAACCGTGTTGTCCAGCTGAGCTTTGGCTACTGCTTGGGCAAGTGAGCTGTTGTCGACGGAAACCTGAAAATCTAAATACTTTAGCCTATGCAACCTATCAAGACTCTGAACGACATGATTGTCTTTCTGCAGCAGCGTGGCGACAAGAAGCGCGTAGCTGTGGTGTGTGCCAACGATGCCTCGACGCGCTATGCCGTTGAGAAAGGGCAGGAGATGGGGTTCATTGAGCCCATCTACGTTGACGGCGACGACAAGGACGAATGTGCCCGCCGTGCTGTGGCGATGTGCAAGAATGGTGAGGCCGATATCCTGATGAAGGGACTCATCAATACCGACAACCTGTTGCGCGCCATTCTGAATAAGGAGACGGGCATCCTGCGTCCCGGCCGGGTGCTGACGCATATCTGTATGGCCGAGATTCCCAAATACGAGAAACTGCTGTTCTTCACCGATGCAGCCGTCATCCCCATTCCCACACAGGCACAGCGCCGTCAGCAGATAGGCTATGTCAACTACGTCTGTCACGCTTTGGGCATCGAGGAACCACGCATCTCGCTCATCCATTGCGCCGAGAAGGTCAGCGAGAAGACGTTCCCCTACACGAAGGACTACCTGGAGATTATCGCCGAGGCGCAGACGGGCAAGTTCGGCCGTTGCATCATCGACGGTCCGCTTGACTTGAAGACGTCGCTCGACAGCGTCAGTCTGCGTGAGAAGGGTATCCGCTCGGCCATCGACGGACAGGCTGACGCCCTCATTTTCCCCGACATTGTGGCTGGTAACGTCTTTTATAAGACGCTGACACTCTTCGCCTATGCTAAGACAGCCGGCGTGCTGCAGGGCACACAATGCTGTTGCGTGCTCCCCTCGCGTGCCGACAGTCCCGAGTCGAAGTACTACTCGCTGGCTCTTGCCGCCATCTAAGGTAATCATAATTATCAATTGTCAATTCACTATGCGAATCCTCGTCATCAATCCCGGTTCCACATCCACGAAAATGGCTGTCTATGAGGACGAGAAGCCGTTGGTGCTGCGTAGCATCAGCCACTCGGCCGACGAGCTGGCACAGTTTGACGACGTGATGGAGCAGCAGGACTATCGCCGTCAGCTCATTCTCGACGAGCTCCGTCAGATGGAGATTCCCCTCGAGTTCGATGCCGTCATCGGGCGTGGCGGACTGGTGAAACCCATTGCCGGTGGTGTCTACGAGATCAACCAGCTGATGATTGATGACACTCATAGCGGCATCGCCTTGCATAATCACGCCTGCAACCTGGGTTGTCTGCTGGCTCACGAGATAGCGGAATCCATCAACGCCCAAAGGCAAACAGCCAATAGCCATCTGTCAAGATGCCGTTCGTTCATTGCCGACCCGGGCGTCGTCGATGAGTTGAACGACTACGCCCGCATCTCGGGTTCGCCACTGATGAACCGCATCTGCATCTGGCACGCACTGAACCAGCGCGCCATAGCCCGTCGCTATGCTGCTGAGGTGGGCCGTACCTACGAGGACCTGAACCTTATTATCTGTCACATGGGTGGCGGCATCTCCGTTGCAGCCCACGACCACGGCCGCGCTGTCGATGCCAA
>Ga0247611_10005199_pt1 | contig 17419 bp, 6 predicted proteins | sample 177DNAGHGhighgp2_FD_192422 | JGI IMG/M metagenome (GOLD analysis project Ga0247611, IMG submission 192422) | Sheep rumen microbial communities from Palmerston North, Manawatu-Wanganui, New Zealand - 1770 DNA GHGhigh gp2 | ecosystem: Host-associated > Mammals > Digestive system > Stomach > Rumen ... | reverse complement strand
CCTGAAACTGAGCCGGTAGCAGTAATATTTCCAGAAGAAGAAACTGAAGCACCTGAAATAGAGCCGGTAGCAGTAATGTTTCCAGAAGAAGAAACTGAAGCACCAGAAACTGAAGCACCTGTTATATCCCCGGTAGCATTAACATTACCTCCAGCGGTAATATTTTCAGAAGTATTTAAAGTAGATATATTCTGTAAAATAGTTTTATTAACGTTATTTGTATCATTAACAGCAAAACTATTAGTAGAATTAGTCTTAAAAGCATTACTTAAAATATCGTTTGATACAGATAAATCCGCGGTTTCAATACTATTAATTCCAGAAATATTAATATTATTTCCTGATTTACTAATAATAGAAGTATTACCTACATTATAAGAAGCACCAGAAATAGAACCAGTAGCAGTAATGTTCCCAGAAGCATTAAATGATCCACCTGAAACAGAAGTACCAGAAACAGAACCGGTAGCAGTAATGTTTCCAGAAGCATTAACATCACCTCCAGCAGTAATATTTCCAGAAGTATTTAAAGTAGATATATTCTGTAAAATAGTTTTATTAACGTTATTTGTATCATTGACAGCAAAAGAATTTGTAGAATTAGTTTTATACTCGTTACTAACCATATCATTAGTAATATTTAAATTAACCGCACTAATATCGTTAATTCCATAAATATTAATATTATCTTCAGTTTTACTAATAATTGTAGTATTACCTACACTGTATGAAGTACCTGAAACTGAACCAGTAGCAGACACATTACCGCCAGTAGTAATATTTCCTGAAGCATTAACAGTAGAAATGTTTTGTAAAATAGTTTTATTAACGTTATTAGTATCATTGACAGCAAAAGTATTAGTAGAATTAGTCTTAAATTCATTTCCAGAAATATCACCTGAAGCAGTTAAATTAGTTGTATTAATACTGTTAATTTCTGAAATATTAATGTTATTTTCAGTTTTACTAATAATAGAAGTATTACCTACACTATAAGAATTACCAGAAATATTTCCTGAAGTGTTTATTAATCCGTTTGTTCCATTTAACGTTATTTTATATGTTTTATCGTTTCTATTATTAGTAGTATTAATTCCAACATTTACTGTACCATTTTGAACATTAATATCTCTTCCAGCGTCTATGTCTCCTGTTGTTGTAATAGACGTGTTCATCCCAGTAAAGTTAACAGTATTAGTTAAATCAATCGCTCGGTCATCAACATATTTTTTAGTTGCAATAACTTTTTCATTGTTATCAGAAACATTATAATTATAAGTTGTATTAACAATTTCATTATTATTAATATAAAAATGATTACTCCAAATTTGCTTTTTAGGCGTATTGTTAGTATAATTTTGTAAAACGTAAACGTTATTATTACTTTTAACTAATACACGTGCTCCTTCAGAAACATCATAGTTTTCATAACTTGAATTAACTTTATGTTTTAAACTATAATAATTATTTTCATAAACAAAAATAATATCATCAGTTTGCCCAATATCAGTATTAACTATATTACTAACACAGAAACTATTATTATTATCATTTATAATTTTATCAACATACTTTTTATTAACAATATCATTTTCTTCAATAGGAATATTTGAAGTTCTACAATAATTTTCTGAAATTTCTAAATTATTATACATTAAAGTGTAATCTTTAGTAATAACTACAGGCTGAATTTTAACGTAAAACGAAGGATACCTATTAGCGATTGTACTATCAGTATCAATATTGCAAATAAAATGATTATATATAATTAAAGGCATATTAGAATTATATGGTGTAGTAAAAACAATTTCACTAGAATTTAACTCATAATTATAATAGAATTTATTATTTTCATACTTATAAAAGTCATAAGTATAAATAGAATTTTCTATAGTCATATTTATGAAATAAATACTATTATCTTTAACATTAAAATTACATATTTGATAAACGTTTAAAACGTCATTTATTCCTGTAAATATTTTAATATTAGGATTATTTCCATTGTCTATATAATAGATTTTATTTATTAATTCATATTTTATATAAATTCTATTATTATCCATAATAGAATATTTATAAGTATGTGTTTCAGAATCTGCATAAGTATAACTTATAACACTACTAATACTATTACCTGTAATATCATAAATATAATAACCTGAAGCAGTTAAAATATAAATAGAATTTTCTGTTTCAATATAATGAATATTATAAATGTTTGATACGTTAATTGATAATTTTTGTTCTAATTTAGTTGGTGCATCGTTAGTTAAAGTTAAATAGTAAATGTTATCATTAAAAATTAAATAAACGTTACTATTAACAACAATAGATTTATACATATAATCCGCTAAAATATATGAAGAACTTAAATTATATCCAGTAATATTATTATAAGTATTAGTTTTTACACCATTATTATAAATTAATATTGATTTTTGAAGAAGAATATATAACTTATAATTATAAATAAAAGCAGAAATAATACCATCAACGTTATCAATTGTTTCTATATCTAAAGATCTATCATTCATTAAATAGATTGTCCGTTTATTGTTAGGATTAGGAACAATATTAGTAGGAGAAATTAAATATAAACCATATTCTAAATTTCCATAATATAAAGGAGTATTGTAAGGAAATACATTACCATATTTATAAAAATCGCCTATAACAACTTCATTATTATAAATGCTACCATTAATGTTAATGTTTCCTAAAGTACTTAAAGAATTTTCAGTATGTTTTAAAACTAGTTCATTGTTTCTTAAATCTCCAATAATATTATCAACATATATTTTATTAACAACGTCATTATTATTTTTTGGTTCCAAAGATAATCGGCAATAAGTACTTGATACTTGAAAGTTATTATGAAATATAGATTCTGTTGGTGTTATAGTAACGTTATTATTTATAATACTTCTTGAATTTGAAAACAGATGACTAAACATAGATGCTTCATAAATATTAAAGACTTTATTATAATCAACTAGTAAAACGTTTGTATTTTCTAATAACAATGGAGTTATATAATTACTAAATTTAGAATAATTTATTTTTTCAGCAAATTTAACAGTTTGTGTTGTATTTTCTGAAACAATATTTAAATTAAAATAATATGAAAATAATTGTGGTCCTGAAGATTGTTGGAAATCTTGTGTTGTTATAACGAAAAACTTATCATCAATAATGTTATAGGAATAAGCGTTATCTGGATAAATTTGATTATTTTTAACTAAAATAGTCGGTTCTAATTCTGTTGATGCATTAAACTTATTAATGTAATATAAACCTCTAATATCTCTATTTTGATTTAAAAAATTAATATATAAATGTTCATCGTAATATATAGCATAATTAAAAAGTGGTACATCTGTTAATCCTCCTGGTTCTGATGGTTTTGGTTTATAATTATCATATTGAATATAAATATTATATTGGTCAGATGAATCATTTAAATTATAAACATAAATATTATATTTACGTTTAAAGTGTATATTATTTCCTGTTGTTCCAGATCCTTGTGGGTCATCATCTGAACTAATAGGTTGAACTTTATTATTTTCATCAAGAATTCTTATACAATAAATAAAGTATAAATATGAATTATTATTAATAATACTTTCAACATTAGAATAATTAATATTTTTTTGTTGATATCCTGGCTGAGGATTTGTGCTTGAAGTTTTAGGAACATTATATTCTTGTAAATTTAACGTATCAATATAATATAAATTAATTGGTGTTTCTAATAAATTAGCATAATATATTCTATTTGTATAAGCATTATATATATATAACGTATCAATTGATACACAATTTGCATCATAAATATAATAATTACTTAAGAAATTTGTATTAGATGGAGTATTATTTGAATTAGCACCATTATATGGCGTATTTTCATCGTTTATAACTTGAATCGTATTTATTAAAGTAATGGTAGTATTATTGATTATATCAAATACTTTTATATATAAATCTGTCAATGCTTCTTTTGTAGATGAATTATATTTTCCTATTAATAAGTATAACATATCATTGTAAATAAAACCTGTTTGAACAATTTCATTGTTTATATCTAATCTTGGATTACTATAAGTTGCGATTCTATGTGTTGAATAAATGAAACATTTTAAACTTCCTGGAAGAGATTCTGATATAAAATAAAATAAACCTTTAGTTGTACTATAATAATGATGTGGATTACCATCAATTTTAGTATATGTTGTAATATTTATTTCATTATCTGTTTTAATAATTTGCTCGTTTGTAATTATTTTTTTTGATACAGAATTACCTGTGTTTATAACAGTTGGTGATGCTAATACAATACTATCATTTAAAATTCTTATGTTTTTAATATAAGTGTTTAATCCAGAAATTTCTGCTAAAGGGAACCAAATTTTACAGAACTTATAATTTCCTATTGTTTCAATTGTTATTCCACCATTATTTGTATAAATTAATGGAATTAATGAATTATATTGATATTCTAATTGATAATTACTATCATCTATTTCTCTTATATTTGTAATTGTTCTATTTTGTGAATTATAAATGTATAATTTATGATCATATATTGATGGATCAGTTTCATTTGGTAATTCAGTTATATAATATATATATCCATTTTTAACAGTAAACGTACAAATATTATTATTTACAAATACTGGAGGATGTAATAAAGGTCTAATTACTGGAACTGTTAATTGTGTTCTATCATCAATATAATAAATATTGTTATGTCCTTCAAATTTAATAAATACTGCATACAATTGACCATAAGCAATAATAAAATCACAAACTGAATTTTGATATGTATAATGATTATATGGAATTGATGGAATATTATCAGGTGGTGCTTGTGGACCTGGATATTCTATACAATTATAATCATATCTATTCATAGTAATGTTTGTTAAATCAAACGTATAAAAACAATTATTACACATTAAATATAATTTATTTACAATCATATGTATTTTATACATTCTTTCATTAATTATTTGATTATGATATGTTTCACTAGTAGGATCATCATCATACCATAAAAGTTCAATTAAGGTTGTCGGTTCTTTATTTTCAAATAATATAGTGTATAATCTATCTACATCAATAAGATAAACATCATTTGCACTATATGTATAAGCATGAATAAATTTATTAAAAAATGGTGTTTGATATTGTTCTGAATATTCAAACTTTAAGGTTGTATATGTTTTTATATGATATGTCATATTAAATACATTACATATATATTTTTTAGAAACATCTGATTGATTTAAATCGTTAAATAATACATATAATAAATCGTTATATACATATGCTGTTATAATTTTATACTTATCTTGTTCTAAGGATATATCAAGATTTATTTCTGTTTTTGACAATATATTACTTGATGTATCAAAATTAATGTAATATAAATGATAATCAGTTTTAAAGTAATCAACACCTGGATCAGGGTCAGCAGGTTCAATAGGAAGATTTTCATCAGTATCTTTTATTAAAACATATAATCCATTTGAATTTTCTTCATAATACAATATTTTATCATTTATATTATCAAACTTATTATTTGAAACTTGAACACGGCTACCATCAATAATAATATCGTTTGTTTTCATATTATTACTTATTAATTGTTTTGAAACTTCTACATTTCCATCTGTTAATATTGATAAATCTTGATTTGTAAAATGTACTGTTTGACTTAAATCTATATCTGAACTATGTTCATCAAAATATTTTTTATTAATAATATCATAAATATTTTCTGGTGTTTTTGTTATTGTTCCTGAATATGAATTAATATTATTAGTGTATATATCTCCATTATATCCATTTAATATTATTTTATTATCACCAACTGTTAATTTTGCGTTAGAAACTGATAAATTATTGTTAAATGTTGATGAATCATATTTAATTAAATTACCTTCTGATAACCTATAAACTATTATATTATGCCCTTCAAAATTTGTACCGTGCCCTATTATTAAGAATTCATTCCAAAAAGTTATATAAGAAAAATTAGTATCTTGTTCACTTATTTCTTTTTCAGAATATTCATAATTATGACTTGTTATATTATAATTTAATATTCCTATATGTGTATTATCACTATCATATATTATATAAATATTATTATTTTTATCAATACATGCATTTTTAACTTCTTTAGTATCTTCATAATTACAATCATAATAAATAAAATTATGTTCTGGAGTATATTTAATAATTTTTTTTCTTTCACCTGATGGTAATATATAAATATTTCCTAAATAATCAGTTATCATATATAGAATATTTTTTGGTTCTTCTTCTAACGTTATATTATATGAATTATCAAACACTGATATTGCTGTTGACGGATATATCCAAGCTGCTGAATTTAAACCGATATATAATATTTGTTTGTTTGTTTTAATATCATTATGAACATATAAAAATTTCATTATACTTGATAATTGATATTTATAAGGATCTTCTTGTGTAGGGTCAATAATTATTTGTATTAACGTATTATTATCGTAATCATATTGATAAATATAAATATAATTATTTGTATTATCATAAGTAATTAAATAAATCATATGATTAAAGTTAATAACTTTATATGGAGTATTTAACGTTAAGGGTTCAGTATCGTTTAATATTAATTCTGTATTATATTCTTGATGTGTTTTTAAGTCATATGTTGTTAAATAATATGTATAAGGTGTAGACATACTTACTGAAATTATAAATAATATATCTTCTTCATTTAAACAGTATGAAATTATATTTCTATTTGTTAATATTTGATAAGAGTTTAATTTGTTTATTATATATTTTAATGATGATTGATCTTGAATAACGTTATAATTTCTAATTAATATCTTTCTAGATACGTTATTGTAATATCCTATATCATAAAAGTTATTTTTAGAATCAATAAAAGAATATAAACTTATATAAGGATAATTTATATCTGATTCTTGTTCTGTTAAGTTTGTTTCTGTTAAAGATTCTTCAAAAGTATTATTATGAATAATAGTATCTTTATTTAAAGTAGAGTTTTCATTAACTTTTAAAGTGTTAGTTTGTAAATCTGAATTAAATATAACGTTTCCTGTAGTTGTTAAAGATGTAGGTGTATGTGTTAAATCTATTTGTAATGAAGAATCAAAACAATTATAAACGTTCCAAATCTGAATAGTATCATCATATTCTTTTAATATATATACATTATTAATACTTTTAACATAAACTATTGACCCTATTTTTGAGTTTAATTGTGTATAAGATGATATTCCTGATTCTGTTATTTTTTCTTTTAAAGAATATTTGTCAGTTTGTTCAGTGTAAACAAAAATTAAATCATCAGTTGGTGGATCAGGAACAACATTTAAAATTTCTTCAACAATATAATTATAAGTGTTTAACTTTGTATTAATCTGAATTTTTTCATTTATTTTTCCACTTGTGTCAAGCGTATTGTTAAAATTTTGAAATGGATCTAAATGTGATATTTTTAATCCATTTATATTTATATAATTATTTGAAGACATTATAATATATAAACAATTATATATTAAATAATTATTATTTTTAATAAATTTTAATTATAACAAAATTTTATAAAAATATTTAATTTAAATATAAAAAAATAAAAAATATCTTATAAAAATATTTTAAAAATTATGTTAATTAATAAAAATATGGATAGTATAATAAAAATATGAATAATATTATAATTAAAATTTAAAATTTATAACAATAAAATAATATTTTTTAAAAGAAGAAATTTTTAAGAAAAAAGGGTTAAAAAAGGGTTTAAAAAAAGGTTTAAAAAAGGGTTTAAAAAAAGGTTTAAAAAGGTTTAAAAAAGGGTTTAAAAAGGGTTTAAAAAAGGGTTTAAAAAAGGGTTTAAAAAAGGGTTTAAAAAAGGGTTTAAAAAAAGGGTTTAAAAAAAGGGTTTAAAAAAGGGTTTAAAAAAGGGTTTAAAAAAGGGTTTAAAAAAGGGTTTAAAAAAGGGTTTAAAAAAGGGTTTAAAAAAAGATTTTAAAAAAGGGTTTAAAAAAGGGTTTAAAAAAAGATTTTAAAAAAAGGTTTAAAAAAGGGTTTAAAAAAAGGTTTAAAAAAAGGTTTAAAAAAGGGTTTAAAAAAAGGTTTAAAAAATGTTGAATTAAACTTTTTGGATGATTTTTTGAAAATTGTTTTTAATAAAATTTTGAATAAAATATTTAAAGCATTTTTAATTAAACTTTTTAAAACGTTTTTAAAAATTGTTTTTAATAATGATTTAATTAAACTTTTTAAAACAAGTTTTTGAAAATTATTTAAAGCATTTTTAATTAAACTTTTTAAAACGTTTTTTAAAAATTATTTTTAATAATAATTTAATTAAACTTTTTAAAACGTTTTTTAAAAATTATTTTTAATAATGATTTAATTAAACTTTTTAAAGCAATTTAAAAATAATTTTTAATATTGATTTAATTAAACTTTTTAAAACGTTTTTTAAAAATTATTTTTAATAATAATTCAATTAAACTTTTTAAAATGTTTTTTTAAAATTATTTCTATTAAAATAAAATTGTAAATTAAATTTTTTAAAAGTAATTTTTAAAAAATGTTTTTAATAAGATTGTAAATAAAATTTTTATTACATTTTGAATTAAATTTTTTAAAGAAATTTTTTCAAAAAATTTAATAAGATTTTTGAAATAAACTTTTTAAAGTAAATTTTTGATTTTTTAATTATTAAAATTTAAAATAATATTTGTAATTATATTATTTTAATTAAAAATATTATAATTTTATTTAAAATTTAGATTATTTGTATGAATATTATTTATATTTATAATAAAATTTTATTTAAAATAATTATAAAAATTTTAAATAAAAAATTAATTAATAAAATAATATTATTTTTAATAAAAAATAATATTATTCATAAACTTTCTAATAAAAATTTCTATTATTCAATTAGTTTTAAATTAACTTTTAAATTAATTGTTTTAAGTTATTTTACAATAAAAATATCATCAGAATCATCAGATTTATCAGAATTATTTATTTGAGAATTATAACTTTTATTATAATTATTTTTATTAAAACTATTTTTAAAACTATTTTTATTAAAGGAATTATTTCCTTTTTTATTATTTATTTTTGTATTAATTTTTAAATTAAATGGACTATTATTAGGACTATTTTGAGATGAAAAGTTATTTTTATTTATCCTATTATTTAAATATATTGGTACACTATTTGACATAAATTGAAATTGTTGTTTATTTTGATAATTTTTATTATTTTTTGAATAATTAAATTGATGATTATTTTTTTGAGTATTATATTTATTTTTTTCTTGTTGATTATTTCTTTGATTATATTGATTAATTTTATGTGTATTAAATTGATTATTTCTTTGATTAATAATTTGGTTATTTCTTTGATTTTCAGATTTATTTTTATCAAAATGATTATTTATTAAATTATTATTAACTGGTATAAAATCGTTAAACTTATTAATGGTTGGAATTAATTTTGGTTCTTTATCTTGTTCTTTATCTTGTTCTTTTAAAATAAATATATCATCATCATTATCATCATTATTTAAAGCGTCTAATGCCATCTTTGCTACTTTTTGTTCTGCTTCTTTTAATACAATATCTGATGCTGGACCATATGTTATACCATCAACAATAACAGAAACATTATACATATAAATTTCTTTTTCATTAGCATATTTTCCTTCATAAGTTTGTAAATGAGATGTAATATTATTTTTAATATATTTAGGTAATTGAATTTTTTCTTTATGACAATATTCATTTAAAGCACCTTTATAATCTTTCATTTGTATTAATTCAGAAAGGTTTAATTCAGTTTCAATTAAAATATTAACTAATTTTTGTATTATATTCATAATATCACCATAAGATATACCATTTAATTGTGCATATTTAAATAATGCACCTATAAATGCTTCAAAACAATCTTCTAAAATATGAATATTATTTCTTCCATTTTCTTGTTCAGTAGTTTGAGATAATAAAATATAATCTTGTAAACCTAAACATTTGAAAAAATGAGATAAAGTATTTGTACTTTCAATCTTTGTTCTTAAAGTAGATAAAAACCCCTCATTTTCATAAGGATATCTTTCAACAAGATAAATTGAAATTATTGGTTTTATAATAGCATCCCCTAAAAATTCTAATCTTTCATAGTTATAATTTTTTACAAAAACTAAATTTTTATGAATTTTTAAAAATTCTTGTTTTAATTCATTATAATTATTTATATTTACACTAAAAGATTGATGAGTTAATCCTTGTATAAAAATATCTATATTATTATTTACTTGAAAATTAATTTTATATTTATTGAAGATATTATTAATAATATCTTCTGTTATTTCTTGATTAACTGGATTTAAAAGAAATTCTATTTCATATTTAGTGGACATATTATAAATAATTATATTATAATATTATAATTTTATTTATAATAAATAATTAATTCAATTTTTAAAAATAAAAAATATTATAATATAATTTTATTTATAAAATTTATTATGTTTTTATCAAAATCTTATTTAATATATTATATTACTTTTATATTGTTATGTTCAATAAACCTTTAATAATATTAAACTAAAAATAATGTTAATTTTTAATGATTTCATAAATAAAATATTATAAAAAAGTAATATTAAAATATATGATTATAAAAATTATAAATATAAATATTTTTATAAATTAAAGATATTTTTAATAATATATGATTGTTATTATTTATTAAATAATTAATATTATTATTAATTCAAGATATTATTATAAAAATAATTAAAATTTATAAAAATAAGTAAATAAAATTATTCAATTTATTAAAATAAATAAAAAAGTATATTAAATATTAAAAATTCGGTTTAATTTTGGTTTAATTTTGATTTAATTTTGGTTTAATTTTGGTTTAATTCTGGTTTAATTTTGGTTTAATTTTGGTTTAATTTTGGTTTAATTTTGGTTTAATTTTGGTTTAATTTTAAATAACATTAATTATTAACAACTAAAAAATTATTTTTTATGTTTAAAGAAATAATTAAAAATACAATTTATTATTACTATATTAAAAGTTAAAAATTATATATTAACGAATATAATAATTCTTTTATTATCTTAATAAAAAATAATATTTATTATTTTAATTTATTATATTTATTAAAAATTTATTTACAATAAAATAATATTAATTTTAATAATTTTATTTATTTAAATAAAATAAATAAATTTTTACTTAAATAAATATATTGATTTTATCAATATATTAATAAATAATTTACATAAAATTAATATAAATTCTTAATTATATAACCGTATTTTTTTAATATTTTTATAGAATTATACTTATTTTTAATAAAAATTATAATATATAAGAATTTATTTCTTATAATAAATTTAGTAAATTATTAAAAATAAACTATTAAAATTAATTTGTTAATAACTTAGTTTTTGAATATCTTGAAACTTGTGTTGTTTTATTAACTATTTGATATATATCAATTGTTTTCTTTACTCTTTCTAAAGAAGTAAATTTTAATTTTGGTATAATTTCTAATAAACTAACATTAAAAACTTTCTTAATTATATTTAACTGTATTAATTCATTTATATCAAATTTATTAACATTATATATTTTTTTAATATATTCTTTAATTATTTGAATTTTTTCTTTGTTTGATAATTTAGATCTATCTTTACATCGATCTACATAATCTTTATCAAATATTAAATATAAATAATAAAAATCACCAAAGCATATATCTAATCCATATACAAATATAGACCTATTAATCATATGATTCATTTTTTTATAAAAATATTCTTCATAATTGAAATTTTCTGTATATTCCTTAATTTTCTGGATTAGTGCCTTGTTCATGATTATATTATACTTTATTAATAATAAAGTTATTTAATAATTTTATTAATTATTATTATTAGATAAAATATTATTTTTCAATTTTTATTACATATATAAATATTAAATTTATTTGATAATTTATTTAAAAATCTGATTGAAATTTTGATTGAAATTTTGATTTAATAATTTATTTAAAAATTTATTTAAAAATTTTGATTGAAAATTTGATTGAAAATTTGATTGAAAATTTGATTGAAAATTTGATTTAATAATTTATTTAATATACTTATATCAATATTTATCTTTAATACATTTAAATTAATATTTTTATTAATTATAAAATATTTATTATAATAAAATAATTAATCTTATAATTGAAATAAAATTTGTTGTTGAAAATATTGGTTAAGTAATATTTTAATCATTTTAAATAAATAATTAAATAATAAATATTATTAATTTTATTTAATTTAATATTTTAACAAAAATAAAATTTTAATATAAATATATTTTAATAATATTAATTTATATTATTAACTAATTATTTTATTATCAATAACATATAATTTATTTTAAAAAATTTATTTTATTAAAAAAAAATAACTTTAAAAATATTAATTTTAAAAATAATATTTTTTTAATCAATTTTATAATTTTTTAAATTGTTAATATATAATAATTATTATGAATACAATTAAATCAATCTTATATGTTATAATCTTATTAATATTATGTTATCTATTAATTAAAACCTTTAGGATGTTATTTGCAGAACATTTTGAAGATACTGATGAACAAAAAGAATTAGAAAAGGCGGATGAAAGTCTAGCCGATGGTTCTCCTTCAGATCCGAACGTTGTTGAAACTGATACTGATCCTAATGCTATTCAAAATATTGTAGAACAAGAAATTATTCCAAATAATGATAAAAATCAAACTGATGAATTAGAAAATCCAGATTCTACTAATCCAGTACCTTATGAATTTGAATTACCACCAAAAGGTGATGAAATTGCTGTAAAGGATCAGACTAATGAAGTATCAAGTGAGCAAGAATATCAAGAAATAACTGAACAACCATCTGAACAAGTTATTAATGCACAAGGAGAAGTTGAAAAAATTGTTAATGAAACAGAAAACCCATCAGAAGCATCTTTTGAAACACAAAAAGATCAAGTCAGAGAAGATCCAATAATTGAACCTAAATATTATGATGCAAAAACTGAAACTATTATTGATGGTGTTAAAGTTATACCGCATTCATTGTTAAGTCCTTGGGCTAATGCTTATATGGGTCAGTCTAACAATTATATGTTAGATACTGGAGATGATTTAGATGGTGGTTCTATGAGATATACTAAGAGAAGTCCTGCTTGTTGTGCACCTACTTATCCACCGCCATTTAAGATCCGTGTTGATCCTACAATATGTAAAGATAAGGATAATTATGTTCCTAATCCTTATACAGGAAGCGACAATTGGTCTAATGCCGGTTGTGCTTGTGCTACAAAGAAGAATATTTTAAAACTTGCCCATCGTGGTGGTAATGCATAAGTTTAATTAATTTTATTTATTAATTTTATTAATTTTATTAATCATTTTTAATAATTAAATTTATTAATGTTAATAATTAATTTTATTAAACAATTTTATTAATTAAATTAAATTTATTAATTAAATTTAATAATCATTTTTAATAATCGTTTTTAATAATCGTTTTTAATAATCGTTTTTAATAATCGTTTTTAACAATCATTTTTAATAAAAAATTAAAATTTAATTAAAAAATAATTTAAATTATTTAATATATCAAAAAATAAATTTTAATATGTTTACACAACCAACTATTCTTAACTTAGAAGTATTAAAACCAGGAAGACAAAGCATTATAATTAGTGAAAATAATCCTGAAAAATTTTCATTAATAAAATATTTAATTTATCATTATATTTTTGATTATAAATATAATTCTTGTTTTGTATGTTGTAATTTAAATAATTATTCATATTATAAAAATATTATAGATGAAAAATATATTTCAACTGATACACCAAAAATGTTAAATGAACTTTTAAAAAATCAATTAAATATTTTAAGTAATATAGAAAATAAAAATTCAAATCAAGATTATAGAACTTTATTAATTTTAGATGTTATTGATGATTCATCAATAATTGAAAATATTGATTTTAAAGATTTAATATATAATGGAATACATTATGGAATTACAACTATTTTATCTACATCTATAAAAAATATAGATTTATTAAATAACGGAATAATTGGAAATTGTTCTTTTATATTTTTATTTAACAATATTAATGAAAATGAAATAAAAAAAATGTATAATTTATTTGGTGGAATATTTTTAACAGAAAAAGACTTTAAAACAGCTTTACAAACATTTACACAAAATAATCAAATTTTTATATTAAATTTATTATATCACTGTACATATTCTTCATTAAATGATCATGTTAATATTTTAAAAATTGAAGATCATCTTAAAAAAATATCATTTAATATTAATTAAAAAAATTTTATGTATAGTTATAGTTTATTAATATTAATAGATAATAATATAATAAATAATTTATTTTTTTTTAAAGAATAAATTATTTTAAATAATAACTTTATTTATAATTTAATATTTTAGATACAAATTAAAAAAATAATGAAAGTTTAATGTTATTAGTATAATTTTTATTATAATTTTTATTTTCATTTTTATAATTAGTATCATTTTTTATTTATTAAAATAAAATAAATTATTTTTATGTTTTTATTATATTTTAATTATTATTTTAATCTTTTAATTTTTATAAAAATATCAAATAATTCATAAAATATTTTATCTTAAAAAAATATTTTAATTTTATTAATATTCATTATAACAATTTTATAAATTTCTTAATTTATAAATCAAAATATTCATACAATTTATTAAATATATCTATTAAAAACTATATTATATATTTTTAATTTTAATATTTATTTTATCATTTTATTTTTATTATTTATATAATAATAAACATGCAACATTTAAAAAGAAAGAATACTGAAAACAAAGTAAATTCTAAAAAGAAACAAGATAATAAACCAAAATCTTTTAATGTTTCTTCAAAAAATAATAAATCTATTAAACAAAAGATATCTTCAAAAATTAATATAAATAATTCTTCTAAAGTTTTACCAAAAGATAATAAACTAATTTTACATAAAAATCCTAATAATAATCTTAAATCTTCTAAGGTTTTAGTAAAAAATAATCAACCACAAAAATCATCAGTAAACATTAATAAATCAATTCAAAAAATACCTGAAAATAATCATTCTAATAATCAAGTTTCTAATAATCAAGTTTCTAATAATCATCTTAATTTTAATGAGTTAAAATCTAATTTAAATACTATTAAAAATAATTTATTCTCTGATAATGGTAATATATTAACTGGTAAACTTACAGCAAATGAAATTTTTATTAAAAATAATGATAAATATATTAATATTAAAGAATACATTAATTCAATAAATACTTATAATAAAAATAATACTAATTTAACTAATAATGAAAATATTACTACAAAAAATATTAATGTCTTAAATGATTCTACTTTTAATGGTAAAATTACTGTTAAAAATAATAATAAAAAAATTGAATTAAATCCTGAAAAATCTTCTATTTTATGTGAAAATGGTTTTATCAAGAATGTTGATGAAAATAATAATAATTCTGTTATTAATATTAAATATCTTAAACAATATATTAATAATAGTATTAACGAAACTTATTATGCTTATTTAATTAAAAATGCTGATATTTATCCAATTAATTATAATGATGGTGATTATATTTTACATTATTATCCTAAAAATCAATTTAAATTTATTTTAAAACAAATAAGAATAAATGATAATAATATAAAAGAAGTTGTTGAATGTAAAAATATTAAAGAAGGATCAATTTGTATAACTTATGATACTGAAATTAATATGTTTGTGTATGTTAATACAAATGAAGTTCTTGATTGGAAACAATTTATAAATAATTCAATAGATAATTTAATAATTAATCAATCTTTAACATTAAATAATAATAAAATTAATAATATTTTAACTGGTGATAAAAATAATGATATTATTCCAACAATTGGATATATTGAAAATAACTATATTAAGAATACAGATGAATTAACCTTAAATAAACTTAATTTACCTGTTAAAGTTCCAGATAATAAAAGAAATATTAAAAACAGTGAAACTATTTCAATAAACTATATAACAGCTACAAATATAGACGATAAAAATCAATCAATTCCAACAACTGAATATATTAATTATAATTATGCTAAAAAAAGTGATATACCAGATTTATCTAATTGTTTAAAGAAAAGTGATATTCCTGTTATTATTGCTAAAAATGACACCTTAACTAAAGCAACTGATAAAAATATTTATTCTTCTAATAAAATAGACAGTTTATTAAACAATACTATGCAAAAAATATCAAACCTTAAAATTACATTTAATGTCAATTGGAAGGATACAATTGAAAGAGAATGTGAATATTCTTTATCAAACGTTTCAGGGACTATTATAACGTTAAATAGAATAATTAATGATAAAGATGTATTTGAAGAAAATCTTATAAATATACCTTCATTAGAAATTAATCTTGATGAAATTAAAGATATAGAAAATAATACTATTTTAAATGGTAATAACGTTAATATTTTTATTAAAGAAATTTCTGTATTATCTTCTGATAATTCTGTTAGTGCAACTTATTATATAAGTAAAAATAAACCAACTACTATTACTATTAAGGATAATGATAATAATACATATAGAACAGAATTTGTTTCAATAATTGTAGAAAATAATAAGGGACAATTAATATTTAATAATAATAAGGCTTATAAATTATATCATAAAACTATTACTATTAATATGGATAATATATATGTTTGTAATAAAATGACTGATAAGATTTAATAGATTAATTTAAAATAATTAATAATAAAAATTATTTTAATAGAAATTTTAAATAAATTTATTTATAAATATTTTTAATTATTGTTATTTAGAATAATGTTTAATTATAAGAATATTTATTAATTTGATTGATATTATTTGATTAAATAAAATTTTTATAAATATTTTTGCCATTTAATTTAATATTGTAATTTATTATATTGTTTAATCTTTTAATAAAAACTTTTATATTTTTTAATTAAAATTAATTTAAAAAATAGTTAAGCCGTTCAAGAAAATAATACTTTTTATTATATTGTTCGGCTTCAAAAATAAAATTATTTTTAGAAAATAATTTTTTATATTTAAGCCGCTCAAGAAAATAATCAATATTATTAACATTAACGGCAGATTGAATAAATTTTATTTTCTAAAAATATTTTTTTAATCATTAGGCCATATAAGATAATAATAAAGTATTATTAACATTAACGGCAGATTGAATAAATTTTATTTT
>Ga0247611_10005197_pt1 | contig 17420 bp, 18 predicted proteins | sample 177DNAGHGhighgp2_FD_192422 | JGI IMG/M metagenome (GOLD analysis project Ga0247611, IMG submission 192422) | Sheep rumen microbial communities from Palmerston North, Manawatu-Wanganui, New Zealand - 1770 DNA GHGhigh gp2 | ecosystem: Host-associated > Mammals > Digestive system > Stomach > Rumen... | reverse complement strand
TTTCTCTTTCATAATCATTACTACTTTAATGATGTGTACAATGATGCTTTATTAAACTCAGTTGCATCAATAACTGCAAAAAGCGGGCCATATTGTGTTAACATGGCAAAAAATTCACCTTATAGCAATATTTATTCACCAGAGAGGGCTTCGGCGCAGCGTTCGCCGTCGATGGCGCTCGAGACGATTCCGCCGGCATAGCCAGCACCCTCGCCACAAGGATAGAGTCCCTCGAGGGTAATGTGGTGAAGTAATGTGTTGTCGCGGGGGATGCGCAGGGGTGATGACGTGCGTGTCTCGACACCGATGACGATGGCATCGTTGGTGAGGAATCCACGCGCATTCTTGCCGAAGATTTTAAAACCCTTGCGCAGACGGTTGGCGACAAAAGGAGGCATCCACAGGTCAAGTCGGGATGGCTGAACGCCAGGCAGATAGGACGATGGCGGGATGTTGCGCGAGGCACGGCCGTCCACAAAGTCCTTCATGCGCTGGGCACCAGCGATGAACGAATTGCCGGCTTCGACAAATGCTCGTTGCTCCATACTCTCCTGGAACTTCATCATTGCCAGCGGTCCATATTGCTTGAACTCGCCGGGCAGATCCTCGGGATGCAGTTCAACGACCATGCCCGAGTTGGCCCAGTGCGATCCACGGTTGCTGGGCGACATGCCGTTGACCACCAGGGTATCGGGGTCGCTCATGGCAGGCACGACAAAGCCTCCAGGGCACATGCAGAAGGAGTACACCCCGCGATGATCGACCTGAGTGACGAAGTTGTACTCGGCAGCAGGGAGGTAGTCGCCACGGCCGAGGACGCTGTGGTACTGTATCTGGTCGATGATGCGCTGGGGATGCTCCAGGCGCACGCCCACGGCGATGCCCTTGGCCTCGAGCGCGATGCCGCTGTCATGCAGCATCTGATAGACGTCTCGTGCCGAGTGGCCTGTCGCAAGGATGACAGGTCCCTCAAACGACTGCCCCGTAGCGGTCTCGACACCAGTCACCTTGCCGTTATCGACAAGCAGTCGCGTGACGCGGGTCTGGAAATGCACCTCGCCGCCGCACCGCAGGATCGTCTCGCGCATGGCCTGGATCACGCCGGGCAGCTTGTCACTGCCGATGTGGGGATGAGCATCGACCAGGATATCCTCGCGAGCACCATGCTGCACAAAGATGCCCAGCACTCGCTCCACCGAGCCACGCTTTTTGCTGCGGGTGTAAAGCTTGCCATCACTATAGGCTCCTGCCCCACCCTCGCCGAAACAATAGTTGCTCTCGGGGTCGACAATGCCCTCGCGCTGGATGCGCGAGGCGTCGATGCGACGCTGCATCACATCCTTGCCACGCTCGAGGACGATGGGCTTGACACCCAGTTCAATGAGGCGCAGGGCCGCAAACAAGCCGCCCGGGCCCATGCCCACGACAATGGCTTGGCGCTCGCCGTCAACGGGCCTGTAGTCGATGGGCGGCACCAGGTAGTCACGAGTCATGGGTTCATCGACATAGACACGCACCTTGAGGTTGACCACCACGTTGCGCTGCCGCGCGTCGATTGAGCGCTTGAGAACTCTGATTCCCTGAATGCGCTGCGAGGGGATGTCATTGTACTTCTCGAGATGCAGTGCTATCTCACCCATGCTGGCCGCCGTGCGCGGACTCACCCTGAGTTGCAGTTCCTTAATCATAGTCTTTATCGAATTAATGGCACAAAAGTACTGAAAATAGCTCAATTTTCACTACTTTTGCGACTTTAATCACAAGCAAACGACAATCATGAGCGAAATCACAAAGAAATGCGGCGTTCTCTTTGACCTGGACGGTGTGCTGCTCGATAGCGAGGGGCTGTACAGCATCTTCTGGGCACAGATGGATCAAGACTATCCGACGGGCATCGACAACTTTGCCGACTACATCAAGGGTTTCCACCTGAACCGCATCATGAACTACTTTGACCGCGAGGAGGACCGCCAGGTCATTCTTGCCAAGTTGCTGGAGTATGAGCGTGAGATGCGATATGAGTTTTTCCCTGGTGCCATGGCACTGGTCAGGCAGTTGCGCCAATTGGGTATCCCCATGGCCATCGTCACCTCAAGTGACCACAAGAAGATGCAGTCACTCTACAGCCAGCATCCCGAGTTCCCCACCCTGTTTGACCACATCATCACCGGCGACATGGTGGCCAAGGCCAAACCCGACCCCTACTGCTACCTGATGGGAGCCAAACTCATCGGCATCGACATCAGTGACTGCGTCGTGGTCGAGGACTCGCGCAACGGCCTGCTTGCTGGACGCGCCGCCGGAGCAAGGGTCATCGGCATCGCCACCACAATGAGCGCAGAAGCGGTGCGTCCCCTGTGTGACTTGACCGTGGACACCATTGCCGACCTTACGATCGAACTGATGTTCAATGGCGCATGACACTTTCAGATTTCACCCTGAAAGTATTCTTGAGCCAAAAACTTTGTGGGATTGCAAAAAAGGTTGTACTTTTGTCACACCGATGACGACAGTATCACATATCGAGGAGTTTGCCGGCAGCGATAACCCTGTCGTGCGCAAGTTCAGTGAATACCTGGACGCTCACGGCATGCGCAAGACCACCGAGCGCTATGCCATCCTGCAACGCATCATGAGCATCAACGGGCACTTCACCATCGAGGAGCTGCAACAGATGATCGACAACGAGGGTTTCAGGGTGAGCCGCTCGACAGTGTATAACACGGTTGAGCTGCTCATGGATGCCAAGATGCTGCGCCGGCATGTGTTTGAGGGCATGCAGGCACAGTATGAACGCATCACAATGCCACACACCCACTTGATCTGCACCAGCTGCGGCAAGGTCAAGGAGGTGAGGGACCCCAACTTTGCGGCATTCATGAATGCCCGCCGCTTTAATGCGTTCAACACCGACCACTACAGCCTGTATGTTTACGGCACATGCAGCACATGCGCCCGCAAGCGCCGCCGCAACCGCCAGTCGCCGACTGCCGACACCTCCCACAAGAAGAGAGAATAAATATCAATCATTCATTAACGATAACCTATTAATACTTTTTTAAACCGTTTTTTATCATGGCTAAAGTAAAACCGTTCCGTGGCGTCAGACCGCCAAAAGAGTATGTAGAAAAAGTAGCATCCAAGCCCTATGACGTGCTGTCGAGCGAGGAAGCACGTGCCGAGGCAGGCGACAACGAGATGTCCCTGTATCATATCATTAAGCCCGAAATCGACTTCGAGCCGGGAACCGGCGAGCATGAGCCCAAAGTCTATGACAAGGCTGTCGAGAACTTCAAGAAGTTCCAGGACAAGGGTTGGCTCGTGCAGGACGACCAGGACTGCTACTACATCTACGCCCAGACCATGGACGGCCGCACCCAGTACGGCTTTGTCGTTGGCGCCAGCGTGGAGGACTACCTCACAGGCCGCATCAAGAAGCATGAGCTGACGCGCCGCGAGAAAGAGGCCGACCGCATGCACCACATCGAGATCAACAATGCCAACATCGAGCCGGTGTTCCTGGCATTCCCCGATAACAACACCCTGGAAGACATCATCGACAGGACCGCACAGACGACTCCCGAATATGACTTCGTGAGCGAGGATGGCATTGGCCACACCCTGTGGGTAATCAAGGACAAGGAGACTATCGACACCATCACCCGTGAGTTTGGCGAAATTCCTTACCTCTACATTGCCGACGGCCACCACCGCACTGCTGCCGCAGCTCACGTGGGAGAAGAGAAGGCCAAGGCCGACCCCAACCACAACGGCACCGAGGAGTACAACTACCTGCTGGCAGTATGCTTCCCGCAGTCGCACCTGAAGGTGATGGACTATAACCGCGTGGTCGTTGACCTGAATGGTAACACCGAGGAGCAGTTCCTCGAGAAGCTGGGCGAGAAATTCATCGTCGAGGAGAAGGGCACCGAGATTTACAAGCCTGCCAAGCTGCACAACTTCTCGCTCTACCTGGGCGGCAAGTGGTACTCACTCACGGCTAAGGAAGGCACCTATGACGACAACGACCCCATCGGCGTGCTCGACGTTACCATCTCAAGTGACTATATCCTGCGCGACATCCTGGGCATTACCGACCTGCGCACCGACAAGCGCATCGACTTTGTGGGCGGCATCCGCGGCCTGGGCGAGTTGAAGCGTCGTGTGGACAGCGGCGAGATGAAGATGGCGCTGGCGCTTTATCCCGTGACCATGAAGCAGATCATCGACATTGCCGACAGCGGCAAGATCATGCCTCCCAAGGCCACCTGGTTTGAGCCCAAGTTGCGCTCGGGTCTCATCATCCACAAGCTCGACTGACACGACAAGCACCACCAGTGCTGAAATCATAAAAAGCGTTATCAAGGCAATTGATGACGCTTTTTTTCGTTTTTTTATCAACAATCACACATTATTAATGAAAAAATCACTAAATTTGTAGGTTAAATAAAGAAACAAAAAATTAATAACGATATAAAGAGTCATAACTGTATGAAATTCAACGTCCAAAGCAAATTATTGCTCTCTCGCCTGAATGCAGTGAGCAAAGTCGTGAGCAACAAGAATGCGTATGCCATCCTTGACAACTTCTTGTTTGAGCTGCAGAGTGACCGTCTGGTGATCACCGGCAGTGACATGGAGACGCGCCTGACCACCAACCTGGAGGTGCAGAATGTCGAAGGCACCGGCAAGTTTGCCCTCGATGTGAAACGCACCATCAACTCCCTCAAGGAGTTGCCCGACACAGCGCTGACCTTTGAAATCAACGACGAGACCCTGGCAGTGAAGGTGACCTATGTGAACGGCTACTATGATGCTATGGCCCTGAATGGCGACGAATTTCCCGAGAAGGCCGCCAATGCCAACGACATGAAGCAATTCTCCCTGCCCTCCAAGAGCATCGCCAGCGGCATCGGCCACACCTTGTTTGCAGTGGGCAATGACGACATGCATCCCCAGTTCACGGGTATCTACTGGGACATCAAGCCCGACATGATCGTGTACGTTGCCAGCGACTCACACAAGCTGGTGCGCTATCGCCAGTCCAACATCAAGCCCGAGTTTGAGCGCTCGTTCATCCTGCCTGCCAAGCCGGCAAGCATCCTTGCCAGCATCATTGACCGCAACAGCGAGGAACCGGTGAGCATCACCGTGGACGAGAACAGCGCCACCTTTGAGAACGCCGACTTCCAGTTGTCGTGCCGCTTCATCAATGGCCGTTACCCCAATTACAATTCCGTTATCCCCGAGGACAACCCCTACACGATGGCCGTTGACCGCATGACTCTGCTCAACGCAGTGCGCCGCGTGGCCGTGTTTGCCAACGTGGGAGGCCTCGTTCGCCTCGACCTGTCACCCACTCAGGTTGTGCTCACAGCCCAGGATGTTGACCACTCGACCGCTGCCGAGGAGACCATCGCCTGTGAATACAACGGAGAGCCCATGAACATCGGCTTCAAGAGTGCTGACGTCATCGATGTGGTGAACAACATCGACAGCGACGGCGTGTTCCTCAAGTTGCTCGATCCCGCCCGTGCAGGTGTGTTTGTACCCTCGGAGCAGAAAGCCGGTGAAGATCTCATCGTGCTGCAAATGCCCATGATGATCTAATTGGAATTAGGAATTAGGAATTAGCATCAGTCTGACAACTGAGAACTTACAACTGAGAACAGCATGGAACTGAACCTGAGACGCCCGCTTGTTGTATTTGACCTGGAGTCCACCGGCCTCAACATCACCGAGGACCGCATTATCGAGTTATCCTACGTCAAGGTGTTCCCCGACGGCAAGGAGGAAAGCAAGACTTACCGCTTCAACCCCGAGAAAGAGATACCGCAACAAGCAATCGCCGTGCATGGCATCACCAACGATGACCTCAAGGACGAGCCCACTTTCAAGGAGCGCGCTCATGACATTGCCCGCGTGTTTGAGGGCTGTGACATCGCCGGCTTCAACAGCAACCACTTCGACATCCCCCTGCTTGCACAGGAAATGAGCAAGGCAGGCGTCAGCTTTGACCCGGCACAGCACAAGTTTATCGATGTGCAGACCATCTACCACAAGCGGGAAAAGCGCGACCTTGAGGCGGCATGCATCTTCTATTGCGGCCACCCCATGGAGCACCACCACTCGGCAGCCGATGATGCCAAGACCACCCTCGAGGTGCTCAAGGCCCAGCTCGACCACTATGCCAACGATGCCGAGCCGTTGCTCAACGACGTGGAGTTCCTGTCACAATACTCGACCCACAATCGCAACATTGACCTGGCTGGGCGCATCATCTACAACGAGCAGAAGCAGCCCGTGTTCAACTTTGGCAAGCACAAGGGCAAGACTGTCGAGGATGTGTTCACCAAGCTCGACCTTGGCTACTATGACTGGATGATGAAGAGCGACTTTGCCGAGAACACCAAGCAAGTCATCACCAAGCTCTACATCCAATACAAACAACGCTAAACGGCATTCCATCTCCTGTGGCGAACAGGCTTGTTCCCCCCAAAAAAGTGAGGTGTGAAAAGCTTAAGGTTAAAGGTTTAAGATAAAAGCGCAAGCCGATCGGTGCGGTTCAACTTCAACTGGAACACTCAGCAGGTTTTCGTGAGTCTTAAATCAACGATTTATGAGCAATTGACCAATGCCGCAACCGTGTCCAGGGCAAGTTTTAGCCTGCATTGTGTATTACAACAAGGGACAAGGCGATAGTCAACCATCAGCTCGAGAAACTTAGTTTTATATATATTTTTTGATCACTAACGCATCATGTTGAAAGGCAAGCACATCATTCTGGGCATCACTGGCAGCATCGCCGCCTACAAGTGCGCCACGCTCACCCGTCTGCTCATCAAGGCCGGTGCCGAGGTTCAAGTCATCATGACCCCCAATGCCAAGCAATTCATCCAGCCATTGACGCTCTCGACATTGAGCGGCAAGCCGGTCATCAGCGAGTTCTTCACTGCCAACACTGGGCAATGGAACAGCCATGTGGACCTGGGCCTGTGGGCCGATGCCCTCATTATAGCCCCGGCCACGGCATCGACGATCGGCAAGATGGCTCATGGCGTTGCCGACAACATGCTTGTCACGACCTACCTGTCGGCCAAGGCTCCCGTCTTTGTGGCTCCGGCAATGGACTTGGACATGATGCGCCACCCCAGCACTGTGCGCAATCTGGAACTGTTGCGCAGCTATGGCAACCACATCATCGAGCCTGCCGAGGGTGAATTGGCAAGCCACCTCATCGGCAAGGGCCGCATGGAGGAGCCCGAGAATATCGTCAAGGCGCTCGATGAATACTTTGGCACCACCCAGGATCTGGAAGGCAAGCGCGTGCTCATCACAGCTGGCCCCACAGTGGAAAAGATTGATCCCGTGCGTTACATCAGCAATTTCTCATCGGGCAAGATGGGATTTGCACTGGCCCAGGAATGCGCCAGCCGCGGAGCTCAAGTGACACTGGTTGCTGGTCCTGTGTCGCTCAAGACGCCGCATGCCGCCATCGATCGCATCGACGTGACAACGGCTGTAGAGATGCATGATGCCGTCATGCTCAACCTGGCAGCGAGCGATGCCATCATCCTGTGTGCCGCGGTTGCCGATTATCGTGTCGAGAATGTCGCCGACAAGAAAATCAAGCGGGAGAAAGACTCCAACCCTGTCATCCGCCTCGCCCCTAACCCCGACATCGCACGGGCCGTGGGTCAGGCCAAGCGCCCCGACCAGGTGACCGTGGGATTTGCACTTGAGACCGACAACGAGAGCAGCAATGCTCAAGGCAAACTGGAACGCAAGAACCTGAATTTCATCGTTATGAACTCACTGCGTGACAAGGATGCCGGTTTTCAAGTCGACACCAACAAGGTGACCATCTTCACCGACAAGGGAGAAATCATTGAGGGCGAGTGCAAGAGCAAGCGCGCTGTCGCCCACGACATTGTTGATGTGTTACACAACTATCTGGCTGAGAAATGAAAAAGACAATCTTACTGATACTGGCACTGCTGGTGTGCTCAATGCCCGCCATTGCCGATGATGAGGCCACCGAGCTCAACTGCGAGGTTGAGGTCAATAGTGACAAGATCTCTAACGGCAGCAGGGATGTGTTCAACGAGCTCAAGCAAGCCGTCACCGATTACATGAACACGACCAAGTGGACCAATGCCACCTTTGGCACCAACGAGAAAATCTACTGCAAGCTCTTGTTCACGCTCAGCTCGTGGGATGATGCGACCGGTCTGATGAAGGGCGACCTGCAGATCCAGTCGCAGCGACCTGTGTTCAATAGTGCCTACACCACAGCTTTGATCAACTTTAGGGACACCAAGGTGGAGTTCACCTATGAGACAGGGCAGCAGCTGGTGTTCTCGGAGATGGAAATGGAGGATAACCTGACGGCAATTCTCAATTTCTGGGCCTACATGATTATCGCCATTGATTTTGACTCTTTTGAGCTAAACGGCGGCACCCCATACTATGAGAAAGCCGCTCAAGTGGTAAGACTGGCCCAGAGCAGTGGTGAGAGCGGTTGGAAAGCCTTTGAGGACAACACCAATCGCAGCGCGGTGCTCAGTGCCTTCACCGACAACGGCATGGCCCCCATGCGCCAGATCCTGTATGATTACCATCGCATGGGCTTGGATCAGATGGTCGTCACCGTCGACAAGGGCCGATCGACCATCACCCACACGCTCGAGAACCTGGCCAAGATCTATGACGTGGCACCGTTGTCGGTGTGTCTCACGATGTTCAAGGATGCCAAGCTCGACGAGCTGATCAACATCTACAGCAAGGCCAACATGACCGAGAAAGAATCGGTCTATGAAATGCTATATCAGGTATACCCCAGCGAGACCAACCGTCTGGATCAAATCAAGAAGACCGAGAATTAAAGTTACGGGAGTTGTAATGATTAAGCAATTGCACATCTCTAACTATGCGCTCATCGACAAGCTCGACATCGGGTTTGACGATGGACTCACCATCATCACTGGCGAGACGGGAGCCGGCAAGTCGGTCATCCTGGGTGCATTGTCTCTGATTCTGGGAGATCGCGCCGACAGCAAGGCGATCAGAGACACCGCCGCCAAGACGGTCGTCGAGGCCACATTTGACATCAGTGGCTATCAACTGGAGCGCTTTTTCACCGACAACGACATTGACTGGGTCGAGCAAGAGTGCTTGGTGAGGAGGGAGTTATCGCCCTCGGGCCGTTCAAGGTCATTTGTCAACGACACACCCGTGCCGCTGGCGGTGCTGCGTGAACTGAGCACACGTTTGCTCGACATCCACTCGCAACACAGCAACATGCTGCTGTCACAGCCGTCGTTCCAGCTATCGGTTCTCGACAACATTGCCAGCAATGGAGCATTGCTGGAGAGCTACCGCGAGGCTTATCAGCAATACCGCGAGGCGGCCAGGAGGCTCGAGGACACCGAGCGCGAGATGGAAAAACTGCGACGCGACGAGGACTACATCCGTTTCCAGCTCAATGAGCTGCAAAGCATGCAGTTAAAACCCCTTGAGGACCAGGAGTTGGAAATGTTGCAAGGCAAGCTGGGCAATATCACCAGCCTCAAGGCAACCCTGTGGGAAGTGAACAGCCAACTTGACGGCGAGGAGAACAGCATTCTGTCACGCCTGTCATCACTGGTGCAGGGCTTCAAGGAGGCCGAGGGCCACCTTGACGAGGTGAAAGGCATGGCCGAACGTGTGCAAGAGTCGATCATCGACCTCAAGGACATTGCCCAAAGCTCGTCACACATCATGGACACGCTCAATGACGACCCTGCCGAGCTTGCACGTGTCGAGGGGCGGCTGAACGACATCCACAGCCTGCTCTACAAGCACAACGCTCAAGATGTTGACCAGCTGCTTGACATTCAACACGATTATGAGAAAAAGCTGGCCGAGATCGAGCACAACGACGACATCATCGACGAGCTGCGGACAAAAGCACATAAGAGCCGTGCTGCCGCTATAGAGATAGCCAAGCAACTGTCGGCCAACCGCCACGAGGCAGCGTCAAGGTTTGGCAAGGAATTGTTATCGCTTGCGACGCCACTGGGCATGAAGAATCTGGCCTTTGACGTCAAATTCAACGCCACCGACCTCACGTCAACCGGCACCGATGCCGTCGAGTTCATGATGGCATTCAACAAGAACCAGCAGCCCATGCCTGTCAAGGACACAGCATCGGGTGGCGAGATCTCACGCGTGATGCTATGCATCAAGACCATTATCGCACGCCACATGCGCCTGCCCAGCATCATCTTTGACGAGGTGGACACGGGAGTGAGCGGTGATGTGGCCGGCATGATCGGCGAGATGATGTCGGACATCGCCCGCACCATCCAGGTCATCGCCATCACCCACCTTCCCCAAGTGGCAGCCAATGGTGATCACCACCTGCGGGTTTACAAGACCGACAACGAAGTTGAGACCCTCACTCAAGTCGAGACACTTGGCGCCCAGGAGCACATCATGGAAATTGCTCGCATGTTGAGCGGCAAGGACTTGAACCCGGCCGCCATCGAGAACGCAAAATCACTCATCAAGACCAACCACAAGAAATCATGATAGACAAGACTCAGTACATCTACGGTATCCATGCTGTTATCGAGGCCATCGATGCAGGCAAGGACATTGACAAGATCTTCTTGAGCAAGACGCTCAACAACGAGACGGCCCAGGAGATTATGGATCGGGCTCGCCAGCTGCAGGTGCCCGTGCAACGCGTGCCCGTGCAGAAGATTGACCGCATCACCCGTCGCAACCATCAGGGAGTGCTGGCCATGATGGCCGCTGTTACCTACTACCATCTGGAGCACTTGGTTCCCCAGCTGTTTGATGACGGCGAGAACCCCTTTGTCGTGGTGCTCGATGGAGTGACCGACGTCCGCAACTTTGGTGCCGTGGCACGCACCTGCGAGTGCGCTGGCGTGAGCGCCATCGTCATTCCCGACCGCGAGAGCGTGAGTGTTAATGCCGATGCCATCAAGACCTCGGCCGGAGCCCTCAACTACCTGCCAGTGTGCCGTGAGCACAACCTGGTGAATGCCGTCAAGATGCTGCGCGACAGCGGTTTCAAGATTGTCGGCACCAGCGACAAGAGTCATCTGCCATACACGGGAGCCGACTATACTGGCCCTGTGGCCATCATCCTGGGTGCCGAGGACAAGGGCATTTCACCCGAAATCATGAAACTGTGTGACACTCAAGTGCTGATTCCCGAGTTTGGACACATCAATTCGCTGAACGTGTCGGTAGCAGGTGGCATCATGATTTATGAAGTCGTGAGACAGCGTCTCAACGACAACCAGCAGGTGGAATAGCATTTGTCCAAACCACCTTTTTTCAGTAACTTTGCAAATTTAAAAAATTCTTAATATGATCAATCGAGTTTTAATACGCACCAAGGTCGTACAAAACCTGTACTCCTACATGCTCACCCGTCCAGAGCGCACACTGGCCAATGCCCTGAAAGACCTGGACACCTGCATGGAGAAGACCTATGAACTTTACCACTACCTCTTGAGGTTGCCGGTCGAGTTGACACACATCCAGGAGATGCGCCTGGACGAGGCCCGCAACAAGTATTTGCCGACCGAGGAAGAGCTGAACCCCAACATGAAGTTTGTCAACAATCGGCTTGTTGCTGCCCTGGCACAGAACGAGGAACTGCAGCAGTTTGCCCAAGACCACACCATCACATGGAACGATGATCCCATCTTTGAACGCTTGATGCTCGACAAGGTGGTCAAGAGCGACCTCTACAAGGACTACATGGCCGACAACGAACTGGACGACATGACAAGCGACAGCCTGCTGTGGCAACAACTCATGAAACAAGTCATCCTGCCCGACGACAACATGGCCGATGCCGTGGAGCAACGCTCTCTGTTCTGGAGCGAGGATGATCTGGACATGATCGGCCAGTTTGTCTGCAAGACATTCAGGCGCATCGCCGACGGCGAGAAAGAGGCCATCATGCCCATGTACAAGGACGAGGAAGACAGCGAGTTTGGCAAGGAGCTGCTCCAGGCTACAGTGACACTCATGCCTCAAAGCAATGAGCTCATCGATGAGATGGTTGAGGGAAGCCGCTGGGACAAGGACCGCATCGTGCTGATGGACCGCATCATCATGTGCACCGCGCTGGCCGAGGTGTGCACATTTAACAAAATTCCAACAGCAGTGAGCCTCAATGAGTATATCGAGCTGGCCAAGAACTTCAGCACCGCAGGCAGCGGCCAGTTTGTCAACGGCATCCTCAACAATGCAGTCAAGAAGTTGCGCAAGGATGGCAAGGTGCTGAAACGGTAATTCCACAACGATTAATTTGTATACTACACATTATATTATTTAAAACCAACAGACAATTATGCTTTACACTATCCTACTGCAGGCAGCCGATGCTGCTGCCCCCTCGGCTGGAGGAGCCGGCTGGATGAACATGATCATGATCATTGCCATCATCGCCATCTTCTACTTCTTTATGATAGCTCCACAGCGCAAGCGCGAGAAGAAAATAAAGGAGTTTCATGATGCCCTCAAGAAGGGTGACAAGGTGATCACCATCGGTGGCATCCATGGCACCATCCGCGACATCAAGGATGACACCGTTATTCTTGAGGTCACCGACGGTGTGCGCATCACCGTCAACAAGAGCAGCATCTCGATGTAAAGATTAGAGGGTAATAATCATTCACAACAGGCACAATCCTTGACCAAAAGAAACATGAAACTTTGGGACAACCTACGGGAACGGATGCAACGGTCGCCACGCACAAGGTCGATCCTGCTCTATCTGGCATTTGTGGTCATCTCGGCCGTGTTCTGGAGTTTCCTGACGTTTAATCGTGATGTCCAGCTCGACATTGAGGTACCGGTAGAGATGAGCATGCCCAGCAATGTGCATCTTCTTGCCAAGGTACCCGACACCTTGACCGTCACCGTGCGGGATCGCGGTTACAGGTTTTTCTACTACCTGTTCCACAAGAAACTGCAGCTCACCTTGCGTTTCAGCGACTACAGCGACGGAAACAGCACATTCAAGATCGACCAGAGTCACCTCAAGAAGGCCATTGCCCACATTTTGAACAAGCATTGCCACATTGTGAATGTCCTTCCCGAGTCGATCAACATCAAGTTCACCGACCTGCCAGGCAAGAAGGTCCCCATTAAGACCGACATTGTGGTGGAGCCACGAGAGAATTACACCCAGTATGGAATGCTTATCCAGAGCCAGGACTCGGTGCTCGTCTTCAGCGATGCCAAGACCCTCAACGACATTAACGAGGTCTATACCTACCATGTCGAGGAGGTCGACTTGACCGACACCTTGCGGCGCAGGGTCACTATCGCCCCCATCAATGGAGCCGTGGTGGAACCCCGCGCCATCGATATCGTGGTGCCTATCGAGAAGCTCAAGCAACAGACGCGCACAGTGAAAATCGTTGTTCGCAATGCGCCTCCTGGAGTGAAAATGCTGCTTTTCCCCAGTGACGTGGAAGTGACATACCGCTCCCCGGTGAGCCGCATCAAGGATGACGCTGGCATCACAGCTGTTGTTGACTACAACTCCTTGAATTCAACTGCTGCAAGCAACAAGATCAAGGTGATGATTGGCGAGGTGCCAGCAGCCTATGAGGATGTGAAATTCTCTCACGACAGTGTGGAATACATCATCGAGAAGCATTGACGATGAGGTTGATAGCAATAACTGGCGGCATCGGCAGCGGCAAGAGTGTCATTGCCAGCATGGTCAAGGTCATGGGATATGAGGTCTATGACTGCGACTCTCGAGCACGGCAACTGATGGTGGGCAGCGATGAGGTCGTCAAGCTGATCAAGGAAACATTTGGAGCCCAAGCCTATCATGACGACGGCTCATTAAACCGCACCCACCTCAGCAAGATAGCGTTTGGGAATTCCCAAGCATTATCCCAGCTCAATGCCATTGTTCACCCTGCCACGGCTCGAGACATGCAGCAGTGGGCTCATGAACAGGCTCAGGCAGGAGCAACAATAGCGTTTGTCGAAACGGCATTGCTGCGCACGGCGGGACTCGATAGCATCGTCGATCAGGTGTGGTACGTCACAGCCCCCACCACGGTGCGCATCGAGCGGGTAATGGCCCGCAACGGCATCACCGCCCGCCAGGTGCAGGACCGCATCGAGGCTCAAAGCGTCGAGGAGGTGGTGGCTCCAGGCGAGCACGTCATCGTCAATGACGGCCAGCGCGCTGTGCTGCCCCAAGTCATTGAATTATTATCCAGGTAACAATTAATAATCACACAATAAAAGAAGAATCAACATTAGATTAACTGAAATTATGTTAAAGAAAATTTTATCCATTTCGGGCCGTCCCGGACTTTACAAACTTGTGTCTTATGGTAAAAACATGTTGGTAGTCGAGGGACTTGCCGATGGCCGCCGTTTCCCCGTTCACTCACGCGAGCGCGTGATGTCGCTGGGAGACATCTCGATGTTCACGACCAGCGAGGACACTCCCCTGTCGCAGGTGTTTGAGAACATCAGCAAGAAGTATGACAGCAAGGCTCTGGACGCCAAGGCCTATAGCACTCCCGAGCAACTGCACGAGTTCTTTGGCGGCGTGCTCGAGAACTGGGACGAGGAGCGTGTCCACAACAACGACATCAAGAAGGTCATCTCCTGGTACAACATTCTGATTGGTGCCGGCATCACCGAATTCTCGACGAAGGAAGAGGAGAATGCCGAAGCCCAGGAATCCAACGAGGAGAAAGCAGAATAAAATGCTGAAAAGCGGCAAAACGATACTCTACATGGCAGCGGCGATACTCTTGTCGCTGCCAGTGGTATCGTGCCACACTACTACCAATAACACACACACCTATCGTCCCTATCACGAGCGCCGCAACCGCACCGCGCCCAACGACGACGGCGGCACACCATCATCGGCCACCGACAAGTCCCACAAGCCCATCCCCCAGTCGGGTCATGGACTCGTGAGTGATGAGTGGGCACGGCTCGAGGTAAAACTGGGCCGACACGACAACAAGAAGCTTTACAAGGAATTGAAGAAGTGGTTAGGCACCCCCTATGCCTACGCAGCGCACACCTGCGGCGAGGGCACCGACTGCTCGGGCATGGTCATGGAGGTGTACCTCAAAATCTATGACATCAAGTTGCACCGCAACTCGGCCAGGATGCTGGAAGAGAACTGCCGTGTCATCGACCTTGACGAGCTGCGTGAGGGGGATCTGGTATTCTTCTGCACCAATGGTGACGGGCGTGTCTCTCATGTGGGTATCTACCTCAAGGACAACAAGTTTGTCCACGCCTCATCATCGCGTGGCGTCTGTGTCGATGACCTGCGCCAGAACTACTACGCCACCCACTTCCATGCTGCCGCCCGCATCACCACCAAATCCAAATAATCACAACTTTAATATTCGCCACAGTGGGCGCGGCAGTAACCGCCACAAGGCGGTCAAGACTGCATATCGCCAATCGACGACTGTCACATGCCTACCATTTTCGATAGCACGAACAATGTGTCGTGCCACGGCTTGCGGCTTGAGCAACATGGGATAACGGTAGTCACCTTTTAACAGGTCGGTATCGACAAAACCTGGACGGATGTCGGTGAAGCGTATCTTGAGCCCACGAGCATGAGCTTGTTGCTCAAGAGCTTGCAGGTAGACGTTCTGCATGGCCTTGGTGGCCGAGTAGGACGGAGCAGGGCCCAGACCTTTGGTTCCCGCTATCGAAGTAATGGCCGCGATGTGCCCCTCGCCACGCTCAGCAAAATAGCGATAAGCCTCCCCTATCATTCTGGTGAAGCCCATGCCGTTGGTGTTGACGGTGTTGAGCTCGATGTCAGGGGCGAGTTCGCGGTTCTGCTTGCCGATGCCCGAGGCATAGAAGAACAAATCCATCCCGCCCAGGTCACCGATCAGCGACCTCAACCGGGCATCGGCATCACTGCCCGTTACATCGATAGTTGCGGTCACAACCCTGTCGGGTGCCATTTTCTTGAGTTCATCAAGACGATCCTGGCGGCGGGCGGCCACGCCCAGCATGCAATCCTGGGCAAGAAACAATTTAGCCACCTCCAGTCCGATTCCCGACGAGGCACCGATGATAACCACTCTTTTCATTATCTATATCTAAAATCAGCTGTTGTTGAGAAGGTCAAGTTGCTGACGCACGCTTTCCTCATGGATGGCTTGCATGATGAGTTGAGTGAAGTCCTCGGTAAGCCCCAATTGGGCAGCCTCGGCCATGCGAGCCCTCATGACTTCTTGGTAACGAGCGGGTTGCACGACACGCAGGTTGTGGGCCTTCTTGAAAAGTCCAATCTCCCGTGACACACTCATGCGTCGGGCCAGCACGGCGAGCAACTCATGATCGCAGTCGTCTATCTGCTGGCGCAGCAAGCCCAGTTCATCATTGATGGGGGCACCCGAACGCACGACGAGCCGATCGAGGATGCTCTTGAGCGCCTGTGGAGTCACTTGCTGGGCACTGTCGCTCAACGCCTGCGACGGGTTGCAATGACACTCAATCATCAAGCCGTCAAAGCCAGCATCAAGGGCCAGCTGAGACAATGGCTCGATAAACTCCTGCTTGCCCCCAATGTGTGACGGGTCACACAAGATGGTCATGGCTGGGGCTCGACGGCGCAACTCAAAGGGGATGTGCCACTGCGGGTCATTGCGGTAGATGTGCGCGCCAGCCGAACTGAAGCCACGATGCACTGCAGCCAGCCGTGTGACGCCTGCTCCCAAGATGCGCTGAATGGCACCCACCCACAACTCCAGATCGGGATTGACCGGGTTCTTGACCAGCACCGTCACCTCCTCATGGCCTTGCAAAGCGTCGGCAATATCCTGCACGGCAAACGGGTTGGCGGTTGTTCTGGCTCCTATCCACAAGATATCGATGCCCGCCTCGAGAGCAGCATGGACATGCTCAACGGTAGCCACCTCGGTGGCCACGAGCATGCCAGTGTCGCGTTTCACCGCCTGCAGCCATGGCAGGGCAGCATCGCCCATGCCCTCAAAACCGCCAGGCATCGTGCGGGGCTTCCACACACCTGCCCTAAAGACTTTCACCCCCATGTCGCGCAACGCCAGTGCCGTTTCCCGGGTCTGGGACTGAGTCTCGGCACTGCATGGGCCTGCGATGACAAGAGGCAGACCACCCTCCATGCCAGGCAATGAAAGTGGAGAGATATCCTGTAATGTGATCGGTGCGCCCATCAGCACGCCTTGAAGCTCATGTCAAGAGACTTGATCGAGTGAGTGAGGGCACCCACCGAGATGTAGTCCACGCCACACTCGCCATAAGCGCGCAAGGTGTCGATGGTGATGCCGCCGCTCGACTCGGTCTCTACCCTGCCGTCGATGATCTCGACAGCCTTGCGGGTGTTCTCGACG
>Ga0247611_10005196_pt1 | contig 17435 bp, 6 predicted proteins | sample 177DNAGHGhighgp2_FD_192422 | JGI IMG/M metagenome (GOLD analysis project Ga0247611, IMG submission 192422) | Sheep rumen microbial communities from Palmerston North, Manawatu-Wanganui, New Zealand - 1770 DNA GHGhigh gp2 | ecosystem: Host-associated > Mammals > Digestive system > Stomach > Rumen ... | reverse complement strand
TTCATTCTTCACTCTTCACTTTCGTCAGGCCAGCTGCTTGTGCTGAGTTTCCTCTACCATGCTTCTTGCAAAGCCAGACAATTCCTGGTCACTGACATGAGCTCCTTGCAACTTCATTTGTCCTTCCAAGAATCCCTTCAGCATGAGAATGCTCTGCTCCTTGGCGAACTGCTCGCTAAAGATGCGATAGTCGTACCCACCCCAGTACTTCTGAGCAATAAGTGTTGCCTTCGGGCCATCAAAGGCGAACAGCTTGATGCCGTTCAGGAAGGTGTGGATATATCCCTGCCCGAGGTCGTAATAGACCACCAATCTGTTCGACAGACGAATCGCCTTGTAGTACATATTCCCTGCAGCACTGGTGTATCCCTGCGAAAGAAATACGTTCTTTGCTGCGTTGTATGTCACTTGCTCGCCAGAGAGTGCTGGCAGAGCCTTTGTTACGATTGCTTGGAGTGCTGTGTTCATCATAGTAGTCATCCTGTGTTTAGTTCCCACCACAAAGCATTTGCAGCATCAATCTCGAGGTGGTATCGATGATTGACGCTGCAAAATTAAGATGATTTTCGCAACCTTGCAAGAAAATCAACCTTGCGAATGGTTCCCTTCTACTTGGAACCGTTTTTCCTATAATTAAAAGCCTTTGGATCCTTTATTTCCCAAGCTTTCATGTTCGCATCCTTATCCTTATGCTCACGCAGATAATTCTTATACCATAAAATTATGTCGCATAGTTGCAAACTGAAACTTTTAAGAAAGAATGTAGAATTGTCTATGCCCTTTAGATATTCTTCTCTTTTTATTTCGTTATCTTCATCATTATCTGAATGACAAAATGCTGGAATAATTTTCACCATTTCTTTAATCAACCTATTCAGAACTTCTGGAAGTATCTTCTTCTTACTTTCAATAACAATTTTATCATTTTTGTCTTTTGCAGATATTCCACCAAGCAACAAACCTGACCAGGATAGATTTACTTGTTTGCCCCAATCTGGAAGCATTCCATGAGAAGACATTGAACGGAATATATACTCCATGACTGTTCGAGCTTCCACATACTTTAAATTGTAATCCTTGTTATCAATTGTTTTAGGAAAATGAATTGGAACTAGCAAATCTTCCAAAGCATTATATGCATTATCATCAATTCTGCATTCTTCAAAGGCATCAAATACATTCCGATACATTTCCTGAATCTGTATTCGAGGAGATTTATATGCATGATAACGAATTCTTCGATATAATTTTTCGTTATCTACATTCTTCGAATAATATTTTTTATTTTCACTGTCTGTCCAGTCTTTATCCCATTGTAGTCGCTCATCTATGATGGAATCTGAGACTTCACTTTCATCACCGCCAGTTAGTACATACCAAGGAATGATGTGACCGTTTTGTTCGCTTAACTTTGAAATATCTTTTAATGCTTCACCAAGAAATCTTATGGCATTATCTGCACTATCGCGATGGTGTTTGCACTTTGCGTCAAGTATAATTGCTGACCAGCGGTCATAATCACTTTCTAATGCGGCTTTGGCATCATCCCAACAGGGGAATGATACCAATTCCAAACCATACTCTTCCGCATCAAGCGGATAAGCTTCTGTTACAACGGGATCGTCTTCGATCCAAAGAACTTGTATAAATTCGTAAGCTTTCATACCTTTACATAACTGGTTTTATTACTTTAAATTGATCTCTTACCCTTTTAATTCGATTAAAAGTTAAGACATATTTCACCTTAAACTCCGCATCTGGAGAAGAGACTATTTTCACATTGCCATCATATCTTTGCATAATGTCATCGATTTCGTTACAACCAATTCCATTATGACCATCTTGATGAAGCATAGTGGAAACTCCATATTGCAATAATGACGCTGCATCCCTGTCTTCAGGAATAGGATTGCCATTGTTCTCTATCTCAATAATCAGAGATGTCCCTTCAATATGCCATGAGAACTTAATCACGTAATCGGTACGCATATCGTCTGTAAATCCATGAGCCTGTGCATTGGATATTATATTGTTAAAAATACGTTCTAGCGCATCTTTGGGAAATAAAAATTGATCCCAAGAATCTCCTTTGCGCATAACCACCTTAACAGGGTTGACATCGTAAATGTCATCCTTTGCCTGATTATTTCCCTTCTTCCAATCAACAATTGATTTAAAATTAAGCCAACCTTTATCGTTCTTTGAAACGTATCCTTCAATAAATTTCTCTGGATCAATCCATTCAGGTTTGTTAAAGGTGTATTCGACATCTGCGATATGATCTAAAGCTGGCATCATATTATTAATGTGCTGATATAGGAATTCAAAAGCTCGACGAACTGTAGTACCTTTTTGTCGCGAAATAACATCCTCATCATGAAGAAGTCCACCTTGCTTAATACGACACCTATTTAAAGCATTAAACATAGCTCCAACAGCAGAAAGTGGTTGAGTAAGTGCATGCTTTCTCATACTTACAGATTTCTTGTAGAAGTTCTTTTCCTGTATAGATTCTTCCTTGGTTGCATTTAGCGACTCTAAACAGGTTCTTGCAAAATACTCTGCTCGCTCTTTATCATTATGACTTGGCACGATAATACAATGAAGGAATATCGGCAAGGACGACATCATATTCCCATTGTAGAAATCAAAGTATATGTGAGAGATTTGCTTTGCGACAATAGGATCAAACAGCAAAGATGATACATATCTCAGATCAACGCCTTCTTTTGCCGTAAAACAAGCTATCGGGTCAATTACAGCATAGGGAACCTCAACTTTTGACGTTATACCGGCATAAATTTTTTTACCTCTTCCACCTGCATATAATAGAATGCTTGGGAAGTCGACGTTATAACAGTGAGATGCGGGGTTGTCTGGAGTCAATCCATAATCGCTTCCCTTTTTAAATTCTCTATAGCTCATGTCTACATCCTTGAACGCACATCCTAAATCGTTAGGAAATACTATTGGTTGCTCTAAAGAAATAGACTGGCTTACATGATTGAAGTCATAATTATCTAAGAAATCGGATAAAGGCCTACCATTATCAGGTCTTTCCACCAAATAATAACCTGGCAAGAGAATTCCTGCTTTAATCTGTCCACTATCAACTTTTTCGGATTTCTGCAGATCATGGTCTTGGACCTCAACTACTGAATGTTCCATCTTCTCAATAACCATAGCGTATCGGAAAACACTATGGTCTTCAGAGTATTTTATAATAGATTTAATTGCCTTATCAGCGACTAATCTTTTCCTGAACGATACGGCATCTTTTTCCATGCTGACCAAAAACTGGAGATTGGCACACATTATCATGGTTCCGTTATCTTTCAAAGATGCATATAGTGACTCTGACGGGATTAGATGTCCGGGGAACCATCCTGAACCAGAAATAATGATATCGATAGACTCGTCCTCTATCTTATCGACATTCTTATATTGAATACCCGAAGCAAAAAGGCGGATTTTCTTCAATGCAGAATTATCGTCATCCTTTTCGCACAAGATAACGCATTGGGGGAAAAGTATGGCTCCATTTCCAAGAGTGTCATTTTCAATATATATGCTTTCTCCTGGTTTGGCAGAAATATAATTGGCTGCCTTTTTCATGAAGTGAGTATCACCCATCATCAGGTAAATGGTATTGCAGGTAGCATCGCTTCCATAATGCAATCTTTTTGAGAAGATGTATTCGACAGTCTCTCTAAAGTTCTCAAGTAGGAAATTATATTCCTTTGTATCAAGAACATCCTTCCAAAAAAAATCACTAAATTTAGCGAGTTCTTTTTGTATCATTGAATCCGCTTTTTCGCCAGCAAAGTCATTATAAAGTGTTATCAGCAACTGATGATCAGGCCAACCATCTAATCCATATTCGGCACTCCCTAAGAAGTCGTCCTCAGCTCCTATTAATTCATAGGAAGCATGCTGCTCTACGAAGTTACGATACTTGGCAACGAGTGCCTCAACTGTGAAGTTGCTGTTGTTGTTTGCTGTACGCATAGTTTCTTTGTTTTTGGTTTTCACGCTGCAAAATTACAACCAATATTCTGTCTTTGCAAGCATTTTTGTCTTACGAACGGTTCCGCTCTACTTGGAACCATTTTCCAGTTCTTCTATAAGCTGAATATTAGATGCGAAAAAGGGATATAGCCTTGAAAGATTGTCATCGTTGTTTGCACCATACTTTACTATTTTGACCTTCTTGCCTAACAATCCATTTTTAAGTACAAAGCCAGGATTAACTCCGAACTTTCTTCCAATATGATAGATTTTTTGAACCTCAACAAGCCCTTCCAAATCATCATTAGTAGGCTTCTCAATCTTAATACATTTCCTTAGGTTTTCTTCTCTATTAGGGTGCTCCTCGATATAATGGAACATCCAATTTGCTATTTCATATAGATTAAGAGCTAAACTATAAAGAAGATAGCGGGTTTTGTTGTTTTCATTTGGATGTGAGAATTCGTTACCTATATTCTTTATCATAGCCATCATTGCCCCAATGTACTCAGGAACAATATACTCTCCTTGTTGTCCATACCTAACACCAGCATGAAAAGCAGGATCTCCTACCAAATATCTATAGCATTGATCTATATTTGGCCTTCCCCCACTATAACATTCATCAGGGATTACTCCGTTCTTGTTCGCAACTATGAAAACGCATTCTAGGGCTTGACGTATTTGATTATAGTATAGTTTTGAGTCAAATGAAATGTCAGAATCGGGGTTATGCATTTTTTCAAAAATACTAATAATTGATTCGCACACATCTTTGTTTATGCTGCTCAGAAGTTCAACAACATCCTTATATAGTAACTTAACCTTAAATCTTTCGATGTTATCTATTGTTTTTTTTATGTCATCAAACAGCTTCTCATCATCAACATCTTTGATGTATATACGCTCATCTTTGAGCATTTCATTATCTTTTACTTTGTCTTTTCCTGTAGAGATAAAACGAGGAATATGTTTGTGTTTCTCAGCAAGATACATAAGAGCCTTAAGAAGTCCCTTGGTTGACGGTTCCTCATGTTCGGATTTGTCCTTTATCTCACCATCCAAAAGAACAGCATCCCAAGAATTTGGATGTTTGTCTAATTCCTCCATTGCAGCCTTCTGATATGAATACGGCTGAAGATGAATGTGAAGCTCTTCACACTCATCTTTAAACTCAGTCATTTTACTCCACTCGTCATCAATCCAGATGACATTATACTCTTTCTTGTTCATATTTCTTACTCTTTGGTAAATAGATGCTAACTACTACCCAGTCACCGTCTTGCGATATTGAAAAATCGCCTTTGTAATGCTTCACATTTTCAGCAACTTCATATCCACCTATTCCAGTTCCACCAGTTTTTCCAGCATACTTCCTGTTTTCTCCATAACTTTCTTTCGACAAACCATCAGGAAGAGGATTGCCATTATTGCGGAAATCAATCCGAAACATATTTCTTTCCTTGTCCCAATTAAGCACAATTTCCATTTTATAATCCTTATGCTCTTTACCAGAAAAGTCATCAAAACCATGTTTTTTGGCATTTTCGAGAATATTTCTCACAATCTTCCCAAAATTGTATTCTGCAATGTCAACATAGGCCAAACTACTTTTAGCCAAGATAATCTCTAGATTATTCTTTCTACTCTGCTCATCAAGTTTTTTAAGTTCATCCTGATGATTGTTTAAATAATGTCGAAATGCTTCATTCGCAATTTCATTTGTAATTCTTATATTGCAGAGGTCTGTTCCAAAATAATCTTTATAAGTTCTTAGACTATGATCGATATCAAAAGAAATAGGCTCCCCATATGTATTCTCTTCATTGAGGCGTTCAATATCATCAGAAAGATATTGTCTTTGATCTTTTATATGACCAAGCCTTTGCAATAAATATGCCTTGATGTTTTCTGGAGAATCCATTTCATTTATAAAACGCTCCATCCGGCGAACAGCGGAACTAATCTCCCGAATATGTTTGCGCATACCATGTTGATAGTTGCAAAGTTTGTCCTGCTGATCATTTCTTAACTTCTCAACTTTTGTTTCGTAGCTATTCCGCATCTTAAGCTCGAGAGATAGTCTATGTTTTTCATCAAAGATAAGAAGCTTGTCAGTCGGGACAAGTATATCTTTCAGATAACCATAAGGACCATAAAGCCCATATTTCTCATATGCAGCCAATTGCCTATAAACAATAGGATTCTTGAGCATCGCGGCAATTGATATAGCATCAAAGTTTGCTATAGGCAAGAGTACATGAATGTCAGAGCTAATAGCGACAGCTTTGCCTGTAGCTGCGATAATAGCGACATTCACACCATTGTTCGATAGCTTAAAAAGAACTGCATCGCTTCTACCATCTATGTACTTGCAATTGCGATAACGAGAAATGCGAATATCCTTTTCGGGATAAGCGTGCTTGCCCATCAAGAAATTATCCAACTTTCTATTTCCATAACTCCAACCTTCAGGATTATTAGGACAGCCAGCAGTTTGTATGGTAGTAATATCCAGTGTACCACAGAATCCTTCTGATATGTCGCTGTTTCTAATCCATAGAGTATCTTCTGGTAAATCTTCCTTAACATCACAGATACGAGATGTAACCAGCGAGCTCAACTTTGTTAAGGGAACTGGCTTTTCTGACTCTAATGGCTTCTCAACAACGTATACCTGAGGTACTAGCAAAGTAGGATCTATCTGTGAAGTAGATACTGTGACGTGTTTGCGGAGACCTGTATTCATCTCTTTACCTTCACTTTCTACCATAGAATGAAGTTGTTCCAAATCTAACGTTTGGTTGAATAAAATGCTATCAGACTTTATGGCCGCAAAGCGTGCGTCTATAAAAGATACGCTATTATCACTACGCCCCTTCTCAGCGATAATAATGCTATGCTCTTCTTCATAGAAGCTCTTGCCCATCACTGACGGAAGTTGAATAATCTCCACAAGAGAATTATCATCTATCATTTGCTTCCATAGGGAACCGAGTTCTAATCCATATGATGTCTTATCTCCAAAGGTTAAAACCTTCTTTTCCCACAAATATTCGGTAGGAAGGATAAGAACCATTTTTCCCCCATCACCCAAATTCTGATATGATTGATTTATTTTGTTAATCATATCGTTATCTGATGGTTCATAACCTGTTCTTCCGTACGAATTATTAGGGATATCACTTGGTATGTATGGAATGTATGCTATAACAGCGTTGCAGTTCTGTGATGTCGAACCGTCTTCTATTATTGTTGCGTCTAAACTATTTGCAAAAAGAGCAATCTTCATCCATGCATACAGTTTGTTTTCATCAACCTTATCCTCAACAATATGCTCAGTCTCACGCACCTTGTCACAATATTCATTCCATCTTCTATAATAAGATAGATAACTCTCCTCACAGAAGAAGGTACAATCCTTATAAAGATTTGGCAATTGAGCAAACCCAGTGAAAGGATTGTATATTATAGAGCCAGAGGGCATAGTAAACCGCTCCTTGATGAACCTTAGGACTTCATCTGGTAGAAGATACAAATCATTCCTGTCATTCCCTTCGACGGCAGAAAGGTCGTTGTTTGGAGTCGATATGATATAGTTGACCATCTCGGTAAAATGGTTTGCCAAGAAGGACTCTTCCTCGTCTGTAAAAACTGATGTCTCATACTTCTCTGCCAAGAAGTAATTTATCACCTCCTTATCGGCATCTTCTTGGGCAACTTTTTGGTAGAAGTAGCCCAAAAGTTGTTCATTTGCCCTTATATCGTCGATTGCCTCTTCAGGGATATCTATATTTAAGATGTAACCTTCTACACCTTGCTGATGAAGACCATATGCAATGTCGATTTCATTATCATACTGATTTCTGTATTCTTCTGCAAGATCTTTTGCAGCCTGACTTTCCTTGCCCACCTTAGTACGGTAAAGCTCTACGAGGTTAATCACTCTCTGCTGGATCTCTGCTGCGTTCTGTATGTTCTGCATAGTCTCTTGTGCTTTTGTTGGTTAGTACTCTATGTCCTGCACTTGTGTCTCAAATGCGCTGCAAAAGTACAACCGATTTCTGATTGCTGCAAGCATTTCTGCCTCGCGAACGGTTCCTTCCTTCGTGGAACCCTTTAATGCTCCAGTTGCAAATAGCTTCTTATACATTAATCTTCTTCCTTCAAATATAACCTTGATGGTACATCTGACAGTGGATATGCCAATTTTGGCGTAGAATAAAAAACATACAGTTTATGCATTGTGCGAGTCATTGCCACATAAAGTGCTTTTCTTGACTCGTTGTCTGATGCACCATTATACATAGGTAGGATAACAATGTCAAATTGTAATCCTTTGGCACTATGATACGTCATTATCTTAGGCATAATTGAGGCAAAGTCTAGTGTATCTACATAACGGGTATCTATTTTCATATCAGTAGAATACTTAAGTTCGCAACCTACATTCTTCTTTCTCAACTCTTCGCTAACTTTCAAGGCTAGTTCATTAGAAGGAAGGAGAATTCCAATACTTTTTCCTGCATTGTTACCAACGATGGCTTTAATAGAGTCTACCTGTTCCTCTATTGAATTCTTATATATTATATAAGGTAGGCTCTTCTCTTTATTTTGGTAAACTTTCTCTTTATATGGATCAACATTTACTCCTACATAGTCCTGTGTAATCTTAGCAACAGAACGAGGAAGACGATAATTGTTATATAACTTAAGCACATTTAACCCTGTCAGCTTGGCTATTTCTTCTATTGTTAAAGTCTGCTTTCCATATTGTTTGTATATTGACTGAGCAGTGTCGCCAAAGAACATATAGTATTTCTTGGCAGCCTGAATAAAGTCTTGTATTTCTTCTTGGGTAAAATCCTGAATTTCGTCAACAATGATGTAGTCTGCCTGAGGTTTCCCCTGTTTCACCCATTGATTATGATAATAGAAACGATATGGACCTATAGGCTTACCGGTACTCATAAATCCCGTTAAGGACTTTGTATACGCTATTAGAATCACATCTTCGCCCTGCTGCGCTATTTGCTCTGCTTTATGCATGGCTATAACGGACTTTCCACTTCCCGCACAACCAGCTACAAGCATAGACTTGTCAAGTGTCCGCTCTATCAAGTCTAACTGATCATCATCCATTGATTCTTCATCAACGTCCCAATCAGAATTAACTCTTAAAGCAGAAAGGAGATTACCGTGAAATTGATTCACGACTATCGGTTCTTCATCTTCTTCGTGAGTATCGACTGGAGCCATCTTCTCCAATTCTTTTTTTAGTTTTTCTATTTCATTTTGCTGCTCAAGCATTCTTGATTCCATCTCCGCAGTTTTTTGTTCCAACTGCATCTGCTCGTTTTCTGCCTCCAGTTGCAGCTTCTTTGCAGCCAAGATTGCAGCCTTCTGTTCTTCAATGACAGCATTCGCATCACTAATCTGCCTTTTGGCTTCTTCTAACTCATTTTTTCCGCCACCAAAATCGAATTCATTTAAGCTATTAAAGAAGCTAATCGTTGGAGATAGCAGAACATTATTGCTCTTCATGAAGTCAAAAAAGCCAGGGAAAAAAGTAGCACATGCTAAGGCTTGTTTCTTATCGTTCATGCTTGACGCTCCTGTATGGCTACCAAGTTCGCTGGCCGTACTATACCATTGGTACAGATTTGCGGCGTTGGTTTCAATTCCTTTCTTCAGTCTTTTCTTCTGTTGGTCAACTCTTGAAAAGGCCACATCAGAGTGCTTATAGAAATAGACCCAAGGAAGGATTGCTGCGAGCGCACTCCCCTGGATTCTTCTGAAATCATTTTCAATGATATATCTTTCACTTGTCCTGTCTTTCTTTATTGACACATTGCCGGATATGATATCCTCAGCAAGGTCGTCGTCTGACACAAACTCATGAATCAATAATTTACACAGAAGTTCTATGGCAGGACGTATATTCCTGAAGAACCCTCTGTAATCTCTTTTGTTAAAAGCATCTACGGCAATATCGTAGTCATGCTTTAAATATTCTTTTATTTCTTCCATATCCAGTTTATTCTATTATTCCTATTCCTGCAATTTGCACCACATAAATATAACCTTGTTTTTTTGCCTTAGCCTCCCATTTATTTATAAAATCAGGATTACCAGTCGCCACAGTGTCTTGATAAGTCCAAGCACATATGTCACTAACATAAAAACCTGGCAAATTAAATCTTCTTTTTAGGCGACATGCGACTTTACTTAATTCACTTTCTTTTGAGAGTCTTCCTATATAGTAATCATTATGCTTTATAAAGCATTTTCCATATTGGTCACAATCAATGATGACCTCGTCATCTTTCCTAACGTGATTAGTTATATACTCATCTTTTTCGAACATGGTGTCAGATAGGCTATATGAAAGATAATATTTATCAAGTCCCGGCTCGTATTCCATAATTTGATTGGCAGTATTTTTCGCTTGGATAATTCTTTCTTTAGATTCAATAGCCTTTTCACGTTCACCCTTATAGACATGTAAATATTTCTTTGCGCGAGTATATGCAACAAACATTAGCCTTTTTTCTTCATCTATATCAGCAAGGTCATCTTTCATAAGACTATCACCTAACTTATAATTATGATGCGGCGTTAATGGAAGAGAAGCTGTAGATGGTGTTATAACAACCACATCAAATTCGAGCCCCTTTACTTTATGCATAGTTGTAAGAATGATTGTTAAATGATTTTCTTTTAAGATACATTGATCCTGCTCCTTATACTGATTATATATTTTATACACGCCACCGTCATCACGACTTGCCACATTTTTTATATATTCAGCCATGTCTCCCCGCGTATGAGAATCATCATCCGATCGAATAGAGTCCAGATAGTTCAGGACTAGAGTATAAGCAACGTCTAACAAGAATTCGTCCCATTCTGGCGAATCCTTCATTTTCTTTTCAATATACCTTCTAATGTCCAAAGCAATTTCTTTAGATTTCTCATTTAGGTCATCATTAGGCCTTGCATTTAGGATTCTGATAATATCAAAGATTTCTCGCTCTCTCCAAAGATCGCACGTATTAGCTCCTTGTATGCGAATTCTCACATCACTAGGTACAATCGTTTTGATCTGCGAGTATCCAAAATATACTTCGCTATTTTTCCTAAAGAATATGGCAATGGTATTTATTCTTCGAGATTCATCGTGGGAATTGTCTGCAACGACGTTTTCCTGTTTTACCCATGAGATTAAACTGGGCAATTCTTTATGCCATTCCTTTTCTGGTTCCTCTACATTATCAGTATACCGTACATATTCCCATGTTGGCTCATGCTCCATTAGTGAGGCGGCAGAATGAGGCAGTTCGTACCCTTTCGGGATAAACTTTGCTGATGCATCCAGTATCTTCTGATACGATCGATAATTGGTTGTCATCGTTAGTTGAACAGGTTTAAGTTCCTTTTTCAATTGATCGTAATAAGGCTGAGGATTAAGTTTCTCAGCATACTCTTCTGGAGTCAGATTATCACCCTTGGGAACTCTGTCGAAACCATATATACTCTGGTTTATATCACCAATAGTGAAGAACCTGGCCTTCCTATAAATCTTATGGATTCTCAGGAGTGAGTCAAGACGTGTTTGCGTTATATCTTGAAACTCGTCAACCAATACGAACTCTATCTGTGGGAACAGGACTTTAAAGTCCCGAACATTGTTATTTAGATATTTAAGAAATTCCGCCTCCCACTGCTCTGTTGGGATGTTATTAAGTTTATCTCCCATACACTTCTTGGCCAATGCATGGAATGTATATACATGCAGTTGATGAGCTATCTTGCTTAGTCCCAGTTTCGTAAAGAGTGCGTCAAGTCGATTCTTTAACTCTGTTACAACCGCACGATTATAAGCAAGGACAAGTAGATGAGAAGGTTCTATATGCTCTCGATAGATTAACCTTGCGCATCGTAGTGTTAATACATGTGTTTTTCCAGAACCAGGGCCAGCCAGCACATTTACATTCTTATTGATAGGCTGTTGATAAATCTTCAATTGTTGTTCGTTCCCTGCAAGTTTTTCCTCTTCCTTATTAAGTGCCTCTTCTGTCAGTTCAATTATTATGGGGGAATCCTTTGGTGCGTATTCGCCAACCAATCCCATATAATCTTTATGGTTCCTGCATTGGAAATATTTCCGAATATACTCTGATTGTTTGTCTTTACCTACCGCTGAGAATATCTCCATGGCTGCCAGACGGACTTTCTTGACCCGTTCTTGGTCATCAAATTCTTTGCGATATTCATACATTGGAGACTTTTCGTCAAGCTCTTCATCTATTGGCTTATCTGTCAATTCCGTAGTGTATATCTCCACACCAGATTTCAACAGTGGAGTATAATCTATATATGACAGACGCTTAAGAATTGAAAGCATCGCATCGAAATATGCGAACCCCTTGGATATTAGTCCGTTCCGTTTTATGGTATCTGCCCAATTAAATGGTCCGGATTGTTCGCAAGTAAACTTAATCCAGTCAAAACAATCGTTTTCAAGTGTGTCGAGGTAAGAATATACGTCCCTGTTCTTCAGCGTAATGTGATACTCAACATCGTCTTCGGTTTTCACAATCTTGTATTTCACATATTTATGCAAGTAATACAACATGAAAAACATTTGGGCACCAACCCTTGTAAATATGTTCTTTTTAAATGTATCATAGACAGTGACAGCCCCTCTTGGTAACGCTTTTAACTCATCTTTCCAGGGCATGTATTTTACCTTCTTATTGCCACTTAGTCCATCAATCAGCATGCCACTATAGTCAACGTCATCCATCAAATGCTTGAAGATGTGCTCACGCTCCTCTTGCAGGATAACACGCTCTTGGTCTATCCTACAATCGGAAAGAAGATTTCTTAAACCTTCAAAAGCTATGTGAAGCGCAAAGATGTTGGTATTATGGCTTGTCATATAACGAACTTCACCATATCGACGTGGCCTTAACTCGCAACGCATATTCTCGTTGAGCGATATTAAGTCGTACTGAACTAAATGCAGAAGTTCGTTCATAAGTCTGTTAAGCCCCATGCGAAGAGAATTCCGGGTTACTCTTAAGTCAACAAGGACAGGTACCCCGTAACGACCAATCTTGTTGACAAGATAAACATACAAGTCATTTTGTGCCCAATGATTCTTGTCACTACTATTAATCGTAATGTCCAAAGCAGCCATATCAAGATACCCTTGCTTAATGTACCCTACGTGGTCTTCCCCTTTACCTTTTCCTATGTGCTCCAACCAATAAAAAGCCAGTTTTGAAGCCGTAATATCATTAAAGTACTCAGGGTCATCATTCTTTACCCAGATATTGTAGGGTACAACAACTGACTTTTGTTTTGTCTCCTCCAATGTTTGGAATCTTGTAATGTAACCAATAATGCTTTCTTTTGCTTCGGATAGATTGGACCAACTCATCTGACTATTGATGAGCAGGGTTTTCAATTTCTTGAAATCTTCATCCGAAGCTAGACACATGGCAGGTATCTTTACATCGTGCAAAGCATCATTATACATCTCCTTGTTACGCCCTGCTCGACCAACTTCTTGCAGATAGTCCTCCATAACTGAGGGCGGATTGAAATGTACAACATAGTGAACATTCGGTATGTCCATACCCATTCCAAAAGCCTTTGTCGCACATAGTATATAAATAGGCTCCACACCTTGTTTACGTTTATATTGCTCATAGACATCATTCCTTCTCTCTGCATCAAGCCCTGCATGGTAATATCCAATACGGTCAACGCATTTAGACAGCACTGTATCTGGTTGAGCATACAAACTTGCCTCACTCAAAGCATCTGATACTTCTTCGCATTGCCTGGTCGTCCTACAGAAAATGAGCATGCAACTCTTTTCGAAATTGATATGATTCGACTCAATAAATTGGATAATCTCTTCGATACGTGCTGCATTTTCGTGTTTTGTCTGTCTGAAGTTAATTGATATATGTGGACGGACTGGGTTGCTGTCTGTTTCGCCTAATATCTTAGGAGGTTCAAATCCTTCATCACGAAAGCACTTTGCAAAGTCTTCGCTAACCTGAGTTGTTACTGTAGCAGAGAATAGCGTAATCATGATATCATACGCATGCTTGAGTTTTAAGCTCTTTTTGATAGCATTCCGATAGTCTGGACGGAAATCCTGTCCCCATTGTGACACGCAATGGGCTTCATCGAACACAATATATTCTAATCCTTTATCCGCTTCTAGCCTTTGGTAGAGTACATTCATAAACGAACGGACTCTGAATCTTTCAGGCGTAACATAGAGCAAGGCTAATTCGCCAGATCGTATGCGACTATATATTTGCCTTACTTCTGGCATCATGCGGTCGCCGCTAAGAAAATCTACATTCGTAACAAATCCCTTCTTCTGCAATTCTTCTACTTGGTCTTGCATCAAAGCCCGCAACGGAGTGACAACCATTGTCAACTTCCGACTAAACATTGCTCTATATAAGGCCGGGCCCTGGAACAATACGGATTTTCCACCTCCCGTTGGCATGGATACGACACAATCGCCACGACGTTCAAGAATATGAGGCAAAACGGATAACTGGGTTTCCAACCACTGACTATTCTCTCCAATGAAGATTTTACGGATATAGTCCATGGCCTCAGCAGTTTCCATATTAAAGTCCTCAGCATGAATGTCTTTAAAATGCTTCTTGGCTATATCGTATGCCTTTTCATACTCATCTTTATCATTCCATAGTGACACCTTCAGCCACTTTGCATTGCATTCTTTTGCTAAATCGGTATAGTCATCGAAGTGAGAATCAATGATAAACAATTGTGAGTCCTCACTGTTGGCTTTCATCAACGAGCAATAGTGCTCAAAAACTGGCCACGATGCGTAAATACATTGCTTTGGTGTTGTCTTACGCGTCTTGTCGTCTTGATCCTCATCAGCGTCATCTTCTATATCATCCTTAAAGGGTAATTTATCCCACATCAGCATATATCTGTCAATGTCCATATTGTCCCAAACATAGCAGAAGGCCTTATCTGTCCTATATGATCCAATCTCATTAACGAACTGATCCTTACTTATAATGACCATTCCATTCTGGTGGCTACCAATATATTCCAGTTTGCGAAATCCTGTACCATGTTGTGGAACATAAAAATCGAGTGTCGACGCATACTTGTTCAGCTCGTCAATCTCGTCAAGGTCGTTGACAATATAGACGATTGGCATATTGGGGCATGTCTTATGCACTTCTTTGAGTATCTCAAACTGGAACAGCCAATACTTGCTACGTTGTGTAGAACCTACGCTTACTCTCTGCTCTGCATTATCTTTCTGTTCCCTGCTGACTTGGGTTATACTGATATTATTGTTTGTTTGACCTTCAAGTTCCCATTTTACGGGTTGAAATTCTACTCTAAAATGAGATTCGAACTCTTTCTTGTAGGCTTGATACTGGAAGTTCTGGTAAATTGAGAAGGTGTTGTCCCAATTACGTTCTGCCCAATAGTTGGCCGCAAGTTTTGGTTTTGTAATATTCAGTTTCTCTAAATCATCATCTTTGACTACGGCGTAGTTTGTAGAAGCCATTGCAAATGGCAACTTACAGCCTCGTGCCAAAAGATCAGCAAATGACCATGTTCCAACACAGCATTTATGAATGCGGTCATGTAACTCTATTCCGATAACAAAAATATGCTGGTAGTCTGTACCCGTGATTGTTGGATCCTCAAACGAGTCGATATCTATACAATCAATATGACTCTCGCTTACTTTCAAGAAATCATGCAAAAAATCGTCATTGAGCGTAATCTTGGATGGAGTATCCCCTTCTGTCCTCAAATATTGTGGAATATTAGCGACTATCGGAGTCATTGACTCCTCACAGAATCTTTGCAGAATCTTATATGATAGCAGATTTTCAAAAGATTGAGCGTTAATTTTATCCGCATCTATAGACATCAGTTGGTATTCTCCTTCGTGACCAGGAAATTGCAAAGGAAGAACTTGTGCAATACGAGGCCAAAGATTATTCGGAGCCACTATCAGCGTTCTTTCCCCAGCAGGAATTTGTGATATGCGAGAAAGGACTTCTAATAGTTTGTTACTCAAAGGACGTAATTCTTGAAAGAACCTGTCTTTCTGAGTAGCTGTCTGTTTAAAAAGGTCTTTAAACACTGGCTGTTGCAAAGTCTCTATTATAGCATTTAACTCCTGGGGCAGAAATTCATTTATACTGTTACACAAATCTGGTTGTAGGGATAATCTGTACAGTTGATTCCAAAACAACTCATTAGTTAGTTTTACATCACCAACTGCATTGTGTTCTGTATGAAGAGAATATGCATACCTGCACGGGTTAAGCAAGATTTCAATCTCAAGAGTATCCCAGATAAAAGACTTGGTGGTATATCCTTTCCTTTCTAATATAGGCAAATCCCATTGGCGAATGTTGTGGCCAACAACGATAGGAGTTCTTGTAATAGCTCTTCCTAATGTGGACAACTGCTCTTCGGAAGAATAGGGTCTTATATTGTCTCCTTTCAGAATAGCAAACTCCTTGATGTCTTCTCCAACGGTTTCAATATCAAACGTCATATAAGGAACCTCGGCTTTACACTTGTCCCACTGATCCATTATATACGTATTATACAGGTTTGTTTGCTTAAAATGATTATAGACGATTTCTTTGCCAATTTCATCTGGTAGTTCAGAAACATATTGGTATTGATGGTCCTCATCCATTTGCTTAATGCCATTCGCAATAGTATCATGGTCAAGGCAAAGTAGTAAATCCTTGTATTCATCCTCATTAAGGAACTCTGACGTGCTTAAAAGGAAGCGACAAATAATCTCAGGTGACAGAGTGTGGACAGACTCAATATATGGTTGAATCTCCTTGATATGTCTATAACAAGACTCTACTCCAGACATGAGAAAGACATACCAATTGAGCTTGTCAGTGGCGATGGAGCTTTCAGCAATATAGCAGGCTAGTTCTTTTTCTTGTTGCTTCCCTAATGACAAGACCTTGTTCCATATATCCAATAATGAAATATAGGATACATCAGCAAGGTTATTAAACTCAGAAACAACACTCGGATGTTTAATCCAATCTGTTGTCTTAGTGAGTGTCGTTAAATAAATACGGACTGCCGAGTTGGGATGATACTCTGGATAGGATAGATACGAAATGAGTGTTTCAGGCAAGAGTGCTTCAGACAAGAACTTTTGACACTTTTCACTGCTAGTCAACATCTTTTGGTTTACGAAATCCCAGAAAACAGTTTTGCACTTGTCAAATGTCAGAGCAGATAGCTTTTCAAGGAAATCTGTAACATTATAGTTGTTTAGAGCCTTAGAAACTTGGGCTAAATATAATGATTCTACAATTTGTTTTTCTTCAGGAGAGTTGAGATTT
>Ga0247611_10005195_pt1 | contig 17436 bp, 15 predicted proteins | sample 177DNAGHGhighgp2_FD_192422 | JGI IMG/M metagenome (GOLD analysis project Ga0247611, IMG submission 192422) | Sheep rumen microbial communities from Palmerston North, Manawatu-Wanganui, New Zealand - 1770 DNA GHGhigh gp2 | ecosystem: Host-associated > Mammals > Digestive system > Stomach > Rumen... | reverse complement strand
CGGCCGGATGATCGGTTGCAAACTCAAGGACAACATGACCGAGATCGACGGCCCCGTGGTCACGATGACCGGCATGAAGGACTATCACGAAGGCCCCTGGGTGTTCAAGAACAACGGCAAATACTACCTGATGTATGCCGACAACCACCAGGAACCCGGCAACCGGGGCGCAAACCAGCTGCGCTACTGCTGGAGCGACTCCCCGCTGGGCCCGTGGCAGTACCAGGGCATCATCCTCACCCCGACCGACTGCGACACCTCCCACGGCAGCATCGTGAAGTACAAGGGCCAGTGGTACCTGTTCTATCACAACTGCAACATCTCCCATCAGGGGAACCTCCGTTCCATCTGCGTGGACAAGCTGTATTTCAACGAAGACGGCACCATCCGCGAGGTCGTCCAGACCTTTGCGAAATGAGACGGCTCGCCGCGCTTCTGACCCTGACCGTTACGGTCTCTGCCTTCGCGCAGGGACCGTATCGGTCTTCTATTACCTACGAGTCCTATGAGGGGCTCGTCATGGCGGGGTATCAGGGGTGGTTCAACACCCCCGGCGACGGGGCCGGCCGGAACTGGCACCATTACGAGAAGGGCCGGCGCTTCGAACCGGGCTGGTGCACCATCGACCTGTGGCCGGAGGTGGACGAGTATCCGCAGCTCTACGAGACGGCGTTCCGCTTCGAGGACGGAACGGTCGCCCGCGTACCCTCCTCGCACGATTATTCCACGGTGGAGACCCATTTCCGCTGGATGAAGGAGTACGGCCTGGACGGGGTTTTCATGCAGCGGTTCCTCGCGGAAATCGCCAACCCTTCGGGGATGGCGCATTTCTCCACGGTCCTGTCCAACGCGATGGAGTGCGCCAACCGCTACGACCGCGCCATCGCCGTGATGTATGACCTGAGCGGGATGCCGGCAGACGGTCCGGAACTGCTCCTGCGTGACATCGACACGCTGGCGGCGCGCCACCATTTGTTCGAACATGAGGCCAATCCGTCCTACCTGTACCATCGCGGGAAGCCGCTCGTGGCGGTATGGGGAATCGGTTTCAACGACAACCGCCGGTACGGTTTCGACGAGGCGGAGCGGATCATCGAAGGCCTGAAAGAGCGCGGTTACAGCATCCTGATCGGTGTCCCCACGCATTGGCGAGCGCTCGAAAGCGATACGCTGCCATCGGCCCGTCTGCATGAGCTGATTCTCCGCTGCGACGTCGTAATGCCCTGGTTCGTGGGCCGGTACAATGGGAAGACCTACCGGAAATTCCATTCCCTGATCCGGAAAGACCTGCGGTGGGCGGAGGAACACGGGGTGGATTATGCGCCGCTGTGTTTCCCGGGCTTCTCCTGGGCCAACATGCAGCGCCACGGCAAGGGGGTGCAAATTCCGAGGGAGGGCGGACGTTTTTTCTCGGCACAGCTCGACTTCTGCCTGAAGGCAGGAGCCAAGATGTTGTATATCGCCATGTTCGATGAGATCGACGAGGGAACGGCCATCTTCAAAATCGCCCGAAACGTGCCTGCAGCGGCTTCCGGGAGCGAATTCGTTTCCTTGGAGGAGGGGATTCCCTCCGACCGTTACCTGCGCCTGGCCGGCGAAGCGGCCGCCCGCCTGAAGCAAGACGTTCGCAATTAGTTCCCGTTTATTCGCTTTTATTGACGGAAATTCTTACATTTGTCCTGACTTTAAGGACTTTGTGATGGGACGACGTCTGCTAATATTGTTTCTGACCCTGTTCGCCGCGGCCCTGACCGGGACTGCGGCTTCGTCGGATTACGTTACGGATTTCCGGAATGCCGGGCTGGAGTATGGCCTTTCTGTCGTGACCTACCCGTCCGCGCCCCAGGATTTTACCGGACTTGCCCTGGAAGAGGGGAAGCCCATCCCGTTGCATGGAAAGACGCTGGAGATGTCCTTCGACCTGTACAACCGCCCGGAAAATGTTTTCGGGTGCATTTTCCGTATGATCACCGACAAGGGTGAAAATGTGGACCTGATGTACACGGCCGACTTGCAGGACGCCCGGAAACTAATCCTGGTAACGGGGGACCAGGTTCACTTCATCGGGACGGAAATACCGATGGAACAATGGCTTCCCGTCCGCATTTCCCTGAATCCGAGAGACGGCGGCATCGACCTGGTTTATGGCGAGGAGGCCTTCTCGGTGCGGGATGCCGGGACCAAGGGGGCGAAGTCTTTCCGGATCAGTTTCGGCCTTTGCCAACTGACGGGTTACACGCTCGGGGACGTGGCCTCGGTCAATGTCCGGAATATCTGCCTGAACCTCGGCGGCAAGCCGTTCCGCCGGTGGGAATTAGCCCGTCACAGCGGTGATATCTGCTACGACCGGCTGAAGGGCGTCCCGGCCCGGGCCGTCAACCCGCAGTGGATGATTGACAGTTACGTCTCTTTCCGGCCGGTGTTCTCCCACTCGTTCGAGGATATCCCGTCCGTCACCTTCGATGACCGGGATAAGTTCTACATGACTTGCGGCGACGCACCCATCCATGTGTTTTCGGTCCTGGACGGTTCCTTGACGGAGATCCCGGTGAAAGGCGGCTATAACCCCGCCAACTATCCCAACCAGCTGTTCTATGTCGCCGGCGGGCACGACTGGCTCACCGCCTACAACCTGGACGAAGGTCTTTTCTCGAAGTTCGATTTCGAGACGGGCCGCTGGGAGAATGAGAAGTATCCCGAACTGGACCACTATTTCTGGAACAACACGAACGCTTGGGAGCCGCACGACCACGCCCTGTACAGTTTTGGCGGCTATGGACACTATCATTACCGGAACGAGTTGATTGTCAGCTATCTGGATGCGCCGGAAAAGAGCTTTCGGAAGACCGTCGAAGACATTACCCCGCGCTACGCCGCCACCTCCTACATCGTGGACAGCCTGATGTATGTCTTTGGCGGCCGCGGCAATCCTTCCGGAAAACAGGAGCTTTCCCCGAAGAATTACTACGACCTGTACACGATCAACACCCACACCCTGGAAGTGAACAAGCTCTGGGAGATGAAGTCTGTCCCATACGGGGACTTTGTTTCCGGGGAGAACTTCGTGTACAACTGGGAGAACGGCGATTTCTACCTGCTGGCGGGCATGCAGGGCTTCACGCTTCTGCGTCTCCGGCCGGAAGCGCCGGGCATCGAGCGGATGTCCCTGCCCATCCCCCGAAAGCGGAATGCGCAGTATACCTACCTGAACCTCTGGCACAGCTACGAGCAGCAGAAAATGTATGCGGTCATCCTCCAGGCGCAGGTGGACAGCCACACGGACGTGGACGTGTACGAAATCGATTATCCGCCCCTTCCGGTCAGTTCCATCCTCCAGGAGGAGTATGAGGAGCCGGTACAGAAGAGTAAGAACGGCCGGTGGTGGAAAGTCCTCCTGGCCTTGGCGGGTGTCGCCCTCATTGTCGATTATGTCTGGTTCCGGTTCCTCCCGAGCAGGAAGCCCCGGCGCCGGCCGGACATGAAAGAGGCCTCAGGCGAGCGGGAAGACAGTTATGAGCCGGAGCACCGGTATTACGATTTCTCCCGCTCTTCGGTGATTTTCTTCGGCGGCTTCCGGGTGACGGACCGGGAAGGGAACGACGTGACCGCCCAGTTCACGCCGACGGTCAAGGCACTTCTCCTCCTGCTCATCGTCTCGACGGCCCGGTCCGGCGGCATCGCTTCCCAAAAGATCAACCATCTCCTCTGGTCCTACAAGCCGGACGATACGGCCAACAACAACCGCAACGTCTATATGTCCAAGCTCCGCGGCCTGCTGGAGGGCGTCGGCGACATCCGGATCCAGAACCAGAACAAGCTCTGGAGCATCTCCTTCGAGGGCGATACCCAATGCGACTACCTGGAGGCCCTCCGTCTGTTCCAGGACGGGGCCGTGGGTGCGGAGGACGTGGACCGCCTGCTGGAACTCCTTCTGAAGGGACAGATGCTCCCGAACACCGAGTTGGATTGGATCGACGAATACAAGAGCGCCTTCTCCAATGCCACCATCGACTTCCTGTGCCGGCAGCTCCGGCGCGGCGACCTTTCCGACAAAACGCTCCTCCAGGCAGCCAACACCATCTTCCAGCACGACTTCCTGAACGAGGACGCCCTGCAGGCGAAAGTCCGCATCCTGTGCCGGGAGAACAAGCCGGGCCTGGCGAAGACCATCTACGACAATTTCTGCAAGGAGTACCGCAAGTCCCTGGGCATCGAGTACACCGTCCCGTTCAAGGAGATGATCGGAGAGGTATGATGCCTCAGAAGTCCTGGGCGTTGATCCGCTCGTTCAGCCAGGCCAGGCGGGCTTCATAGAATTCCTTCAGGAAGGCATATTCTTCCCCGTAGGTGGGAAAATAGTAGTAATTGGGCCAGACCTTCACGCCCAGGATCTTCCAGCGGTCGAAGTTCCGCGCCTCGGCGCCGCCCATGAGTTCCAGCTGCCGGTCTAGGAAGGCGGGGACCTTCGTGAGGAGGTCGGGATAGAGCTCGTTCCAGCGGTCCACGACGGCTTTCTTGAAAGCCGGGTCGAAGAACAGCTGGTTGTACCACTTCACATAGCGCATCTGCCACCCCTCGGGCTTTTCGAAGTTCGTGTAGTCGCAGTTGCCGAGGGTAATGTCGAAGTCCCAGACGTGGTACATCTCCAGGGGCTTTCCCTTCTCCTTCGTGAGGTAGGTGCTCTTGCGGACGTTCCCGTCCGGATTCTTCGTGATTTCCTGGATGATGTAGTAGTTGATGAAGGAAGGGATGTCGATATAGGAGCGGTAGGCGTAATCGTGCTCGCCCTGGACCCGTTCGAGGGCGTGCTCGAAGCCGTCGAACCACGCCTTGACATACTTCTGCTGGGCCTCTGTCGGATACTCCGGCTCGTGGAACATCACCGGGGTGTCCCAGACGGTTTTGAAGCAGACCGGCTCGTCCATCGCTTCTTCGAGTTCCAGGTAATAGCCGCCCTCGAGGTCGGTTTCCGTGGCCACTTCGATATTGACCCGGTGTCCGGCAATCTCCTTGTGGTCGGAGAAAGCATAGACGCCCTGGTATTGCCCGTTGAGGTACACTTCCACGCTGAGCATGTACGGGGTCCAGCTCATCCCGCAGATGCGGGAGATCTCCATGGCCATGATGTTCCGGAGGAGTGTCTTGTCGCTGTAGTTCGCGAGCAGGATCCAGTCCTTGTTGCCCCAGCGGCTGAAGGCGTGAGTTTTCTCGTCCAGCTTGATGCGGTAAGGTTTCTTGGGCATACCCCAAGTGGTGTTCCCGCGGCCCTTGATCCGGCCGGTCACCTCCAGGGACTCCTCCTCCGTATAGAACCGGGACGGATCCTCGAAACGGAAAGTGGCATTGACATAATCATGCTTGCTGTCGATGGCCTTTCCCCCTTCCGTCTCGATATATACCGCCGGAATCCGGAAGTTCGAGGGGATGGGCTTGTCATGCAGCGGGTCGATATAGGGCTTTTCGGGCTCCTCCCCGGGGGGCGCCGGCTTTTCCGGCTCCCAGCCGTTGTCGAACTCCATCATTTCGCCGTTGGAGGCCCAGATCCTCAGGTATTTCAGGTCCCGGTAGGCATAGATGGGAACGCTTTCTTCGAGCGGGCCGTTGGTCCTCTCGATGCCAGTGTCCTTTCCGTCCAGGAACCAGTCCGCCCCCTGTCGGGTGACCGTTTTCGGGACATAGGCGAGGGTATCGGTCCCGTCCTCGATGACCCACTCCGCCGTAGGAACGACCACGCTGGTCCCGTCCTGGAAGAAGACCTTGGAGAAGGTGGACAGGGTCCGCGTTTCCAGGTAGGTTCTCCCTTCCCGGTAAGCCGCGACCATCTCCCGGAAGGAGGGGGGCGCGGTCGGCTTCTCCACGGGCACAATCCTGTCCTCCCGACAGGAAAGCGCAAGGAGAAGGATGCCTGTCAGGACGATGAAAGGAAGACCCGCGTGTCGTTTCATGGGGCAAAGATAACAAGCCGGCATTAACCTTTGGTTGTCTTTAGCGGTTAATGCCAGCCTTAACGGTCGTTTTAAGCGGGAATTAAGAGAGGTCGGCCCACTTTTCGTGCCTGGCAAAGGATTGCAGATGAGCCCAAATAGTTGTATATTTGTAGGAACGAAACACTGAAACTATATGGAACGACGGACTTTTCTCAAGACGGCCTCTCTCGGAACGGCCGGTGCCATCCTGGGCGTGCAGCATCTCTCCGCGATGGAACAGCCTGCCGGCCAGGCATCGCAGAAAGGCGCCAAGGTGCGTCTGGCTGCCATCGGCATCGCGAACCGCGGTGCGCAGATCATTGACGACTTTACTCGGACCGGGCTCTGCGAAATCGTCGCCCTTTGTGACGTGGATCCGGAGAGCGCCGGCAGCCGCGAAACCATCGCCAAATTCCCCAAGGCGAAGCTGTTCAAGGATTTCCGCAAGCTCTTCGACGAGTACTCCGACCATTTCGACGCCGTGTGCATCGCCATTCCGGACTTTGCCCATTTCCCCGTCGCGATGCTCGCCCTCCACTGCGGCAAGCACGTGTATGTGGAGAAGCCCATGGCCCGGACCTTCTACGAGTGCGAACTCCTGATGGACGCCGCCCGGCGGCATCCCGAACTGGCCACCCAGGTGGGCAACCAGGGCCATTCGGAAGAAAACTATTTCCAGTTCAAGGCCTGGAAGGAAGCCGGCATCATCAAGGACGTGTACCGGATCGTCGCGCACCATAACGACTGGCGCCGCTGGCACCCTTACGATGTGAATATCAAGAAGTTCCCGGAGGCGGAACCGCTGCCCGAGGGCATGGACTGGGACACCTGGCTCACCACGGCCCAGTATCACGACTACAACGGGAAGTATCATCCCGGCAACTGGCGGGGCTGGTTCGACTTCGGCATGGGCGCCATCGGCGACTGGGCCGCGCACATCATCGACACGTGCCACGAGTTCCTGGAACTGGGCCTCCCTTACGAGATCGAGCCTTTGAAGCTCACCGGGGCCAACGACTTTTTCTTCCCGCAGGAGACGACCCTCCGCTTCAAGTTCGGTCCCCGCGGCGACATGCCGCCGGTGGAGATGATGTGGTACGACGGCCAGAAGAACTTCCCGCCGCTCCCGGCCGGGTATGGGCCCACCACGAATAACGCCGCCGACGTTCCCGCCACCAACATGGACGGCACCTTTACCCCGTCGTCCCTGAGCCCGGGCAAGATCATCTATTCCAAGGAATTGACCTTCAAGGGCGGCAGCCATGGAGCACCGCTGCAGATCATCCCCAAGGAGAAGGCCCTCGAGATGGCCTCCCGTCTCCCCGTTGTTCCGGATGAGAGCAACTTCTCCAACCACTTCGCGAACTTCCTCCTTGCCTGCCAGGGCCTGGAGAAGACCCGTTCGCCGTTCGGAATCTTCGGCCCCATGTGCCAGACCTTCGCCCTGGGCGTCGTCGCCATCCGCACCGGCCGCAAGCTCGTCTTCGACCCGGCTTCCAAGAAGATTGTGAACGATCCTTTCGCCAATGCGCTCCTCGTGGGGATGCCGCCGCGGAAGGGATGGGAAGAGTATTACAGGATGTAGATTCCTTCGCTTCGCCCGGAATGACAAATAACAAGTCGGAGTGACAAGGGTATTGTCATTTCGACCGAGCGGAGCGAGTGGAGAAATCTGATAAAACAAATGGGATTATGAAAAGAATAGCAATCATTCTTGGACTTGTATTTGCGACGACCCTCGCGAACGCCCAGCCGTGGGAACCCCTGTTCAACGGCAAGAACCTCAAGGGGTGGAAACAAGTGACCGGCACGGCGAAATACGCCGCCAAGGACGGCATGATCGTGGGTACCGCCACCAATAGCAAGGTGAACTCCTTCCTCGCTACCACGAAGGAGTACGGCGACTTCATCCTGGAGTTCGACTTCCTGACGGAAGGCATCAATTCCGGCGTGCAGCTGCGGAGCCACAAGGACGACGCCCGCGGCGTCGTGTACGGCTACCAGTTCGAGATCGATCCGGCCCCGCGCGCCTGGAGCGGCGGCATCTATGACGAGGCCCGCCGCATGTGGCTGTACCGGATGACGGAGAACGAACCCGCCCGGAAGGCTTACAAGGACGGCTGGAACCATGCCCGCGTGGAGTGCATCGGCAACCATATCCGTACCTGGGTGAACGGCATCCCCTGCACGAACCTCATCGACGATGCCGACCCCACCGGCTTCATCGCCCTGCAGGTCCATGTCGTGGGGGCCGACCAGCTCGGTGTCCATGTGTGCTGGAAGGATATCCGCATCATCACGAAAGACGTGGAGAAGTATGCGACGCCCACGGACGCTCCTTGCGTGAATAACGTGGCGAATACCCTCACTCCGGAGGAAGTGGCTGACGGATGGAAACTTCTGTTCGACGGCAAGACTACGAAGGGCTGGCAGAGCGCGAAGAAGCTGGGGGCTTTTCCGGACCATGGCTGGACTGTCGAGGACGGCGTCCTTTCCGTGAACAAGGGCGACGGCAGTGAAAGCACGAACGGCGGCGACATCATCACCGACCGGAAGTATAAGAACTTCATCCTCAAGGCGGAGTTCAAGCTCACCCCGGGCGCCAACAGCGGCATCAAGTACTTCGTGGATCCCTTCACGAACCAGGGCGCCGGCTCCGCCATCGGCTGTGAGTTCCAGGTCCTGGACGACGAACGCCATCCGGATGCGAAACTGGGTGTGAAGGGCAACCGCACCATGGGCTCCCTGTATGACTTGATCCCCGCTCCGAAGGGCGTGTGGGAGACGTACACCATCGACGGTTGGCAGCGGGCCATGGTCGTCGTGAACGGCAACCATGTGGAGCACTGGCTCAACGGCCACAAGCTCCTGGAATACGAGCGCAACAACCAGATGTGGAATGCCCTCGTGGCCTACAGCAAGTATAAGGACTGGCCCGACTTCGGCAATGCCGAGGAAGGCTACATCCTCCTGCAGGACCACGGCGACCACGTCTCCTACCGCAACATCAAGATCAAGGAGCTGTAAGGTTCACCCTCTTGTCCCTCACGGCGGCATTTGTGCCAATCATTGGCGCAGGTGCCGCCTGTTTTTAGTGCAGGTGTACACCTGCGCCAGAACATAGGTACACCTGCGCCTGGACATGGCAGACCTGCGTCCGGAGATACATGGAATTCCCCATCGTTTCGTAAGTCAAGACGAACCCCTATATTTTACTAAATTTCGATAATTTCTTTTGGAATTTTGGAAAACACCGCTATCTTTGCAATATCAAAATGATATCATAAAAGAAACGTATTATGGAAAACAAGAAAGAAGTCGCCTACCATGGCTGGGTCCTCAACGGTTTCCTCGCCCTGTTCCTGATCCTGTGTCTGGTTGCCCTGGGTGTGTTCTTTTTCATCCGTGCCGAGCAAGACGGGTCCTTCGCTTTCCTCGGCGCACTCTGCCTGATCGCCGTCGTCTTGGGCGCCAAGGGATTCATCAAGCTGGAGCCCAACGAGGCGAAAGTCCTTGTCTTCTTCGGAAAATACCGCGGGACTTTCACGTGGACAGGTTTTTACTGGGTCAATCCGCTGCTGAGCGTCAAAAGCGTGAGCCTCCGCGCCCGGAACCTGAACCCCGAACCGATCAAGGTCAATGACAAGGCCGGCAATCCGGTCCTGATCGGCATGGTCCTCGTGTGGAAGCTGGAGGACACGTACAAGGCCCTGTTCGAAATTGACAGCCAGTCCCTCGCCGCTCCGACGACCGGCAGCGCCGCCCGGTCGCTTTCGCAGGCCTTCGAGAATTTCGTCCGCGTGCAGAGCGACGCCGCCCTGCGCCAGGTGGCCGGCTGCTATGCCTATGACAATGCCGATTCCAAGGACGAGCTCACCCTCCGCAGCAATGCCGAGGAAATCAACGAGCGTCTGGTCCGGACCCTCAACGACCGCCTGTCGATGGCCGGCATCCACGTGACGGAAGCCCGGATCAACTACCTGGCCTATGCGCCGGAAATCGCAGCCGTGATGCTCCGCCGCCAGCAGGCCGACGCCATCATCGCCGCCCGCGAGAAGATCGTGGAAGGGGCCGTGAGCATGGTCAAGATCGCGCTGGACAAACTCGAGGGTGACGGGATCGTCAACCTGGACGAGGAACGCAAGGCCGCGATGGTGAGCAACCTTCTCGTCGTCCTGTGCGGCGAAGAGCCCGCCCAGCCGGTCGTGAACTCCGGAAGCCTCTACTAAGGATGGCGAAAGAGCCGATGAAAACATTCGTGCTCCGGATCGATCCGGACACGATGTCGGCCCTGGAACGCTGGGCTGCGGACGAGTTCCGCAGCACCAACGGCCAGCTCCAGTGGATCATCCACGAAGCCCTCCGGAAAAACGGGCGACTCGCTCCGCCGCAGAAAGCCGGGAAGGAGTGAACTTTTCCTTTGCATAGTTCGGCCATTTGTCGTACTTTTGCCGCCCGAAATGGACAGGAAACGGATATACGGCTATGTGGCGGGCGTCGTAGCGGGGGTCTCGTACGGGACGAACCCTCTGTTCGCCAAGCCCTTGCTGGAGAGCGGCGTACCGGTGCTGGTGATGCTGTTTTTCCGGTATTTCCTGTCGGCCCTGCTGCTGGCGGGTTGGATGGTTCTGCGGAAAGAGTCCTTCCGGGTGCGGAGACGGGAACTGCCTGTCCTTATTCTGCTGGGCCTTCTTTTCGCCTGCAGCAGCCTGCTTCTTTTCTATTCCTATGAATTCATCCCCAGCGGGTTGGCGACGACGCTCGTGTACCTGTATCCCGTTTTCGTCGCCCTGATCATGGTGGCCTTGCGGCTGTACCCGAGTTGGCAGACCTGGGTGTCCATCCTGGCGACTTTCGGCGGCATCGTCCTGCTGTCCAAGCCCTCGGAAGGGGTGGAAATCAGGTTCGTGGGCCTGCTCCTGGCGATGCTGGGCGCGCTCAGCTATGCCTTTTACCTGGTCATCGTGAACCGGAGCAAGCGCATCCGGAAGGTGTCGGAGCATACCCTTACGCTGTATGCCCTGCTTACGGGGTCAGCCCTGTTCATGACAATCCGCGTCGTCCAGGGCGGTTCTCCCGTGGAAGGCGTGGATACGGCGGCGGATTGGGCGAACCTAATCGGTCTTGCCATCGTTCCCACGATGGTGTCGATGCTTACCCTGGCCGTCTCCACCCGTTACATCGGCCCCACCAAAACCTCGGTTCTGGGCGTTTTCGAGCCCATCACCGCCATCCTCATCGGCACGCTGATGTTCCGCGAACCGCTGACCGCCCAGATGGTCGCCGGCATCGCCGTCTGCATCGGCGCCATCGTCTTCATGATCCTCAAACCCGGCAAGAAGAAATGAACAAACAGCTGACAGCCCTGGCCGATACCTACCGTCAGGCCGGCGACGCCATCCACGACGCCATCCGGGAATCCATCCGGAAAGCAGGCGGCTTCGTGAACTGCTCCAACAACGACGGGGAGAAGACCGACATGAACGCCCTCGTCTTCAACAGCAAGACCGGCTTCTCGGAGCCCTTCCCCATTCGGGCGATGAAGGTCGATGCCACCGGCGCCGTCCAGGTATATATCGGCACCTACGGCACCATCTACACGGACAAGTACCTCCGCTCCCCCCGTTCCGACGAGCGCTGGTCCCCCCTCAAGAACTCCAACATCCTCTTCTACCAGACCATCCTCTCCATCGCCGCCGGCATCGACGAGTACCTCCCGGAGTAACAGCCTTCCGGATCTCTTGCCGACATAAGGGCCTCCCGGAGTATGGGCGTGCCCCGGTATTGACACGGGTGTATCCCCGTTTGGCGCAGGTGTGTCTGTTCCTTGGTGCAGGTGTGGAAAACCGTGTGCGACCTGCGCCACCAGGGATCGCCTGTGCCCTTTTCCCGGCGCAGGTTCCTACCCAAAAATCACACCTGCGCCAAAACCACCCATTACCTGCGCCAAGAGGGTCGGCGACCTTAGCCAAATTGCCCACACCTGCACCCATTGCTCACACCTGCGCCGAACCCAAAATTATTCCGCCGTTTCCTTGTCCGGTTTCCCACGGGAACGGCCGATCATGCGGGCAACGGTGTCGGGCTCCAGATTGAAACAGCGGGCAAGCTGGGCGACCGAGGTGCGGTAGGACCGGTAGATGTAGGGAAGGAGGCGGGCCTTCTTTTCCCGGGGCAGGTCCAGGACCGGACCATTGAACCAGCCTTTGGACACGCTGTCGATGGCTTTGATCATCTCCGTATCGTTCTGCCGCTGCCGGGGGTTATCCACCAGCTTCTGATGCATTTCGGCCATATTGACCGTGCCGATGGTTCTCAAGAAGAAGGCCTGGTCATTACTGAAAGCCGATTCCAGGTAGTCGTAGTCACAGGTCGATGCGGGTTCCAGTTCACCATCGGCATTCCGGATCCAGGGGAGGCCTTTCAAGGAATCGTGAGTATGGAAGCAGGCTTCTTTTTCCCTGCGCTTCAACGTGCCGGCCGGCCGGAAACCGGCGGAGACCTTTCCTTTGCAGAACATGCCCCGGTAGCCCGACCAGCGTTAGTCCTCCACGCGGGAGAGTGCGTCCAGTGCGTTTTTGGGAACATAGGCCAGGGCGTTCCGGACGTACCAGTCCGAGTCCAGGTACAGGGCGACGGCCGATGTGTGGCGCAGGACCTTCTTCTGCCGATACTTGTGGCTGAAGTATTGGGAATACATCCGGAGCCACTCGACTTTGAAGGCATCGGCCGCTTCCTGTCCTGTTGCGAGGATCGTTGCGTGCCCATGGTTGGACATGGCCATCCCTTCCAGACTCACATGGAACGGGTAAACCTTCCGGAAACTGCCGTCGGGCAGCCTCCGGAAGCAGATTCTCTCGAAGGCCATGTCAATTCATCCCTTTGCCGGAAGGCATGGAGAAGGCGGCTTGCCGGGCGCTGGTAGAGAAGAGGGACACATCTCCGCCCACAATCGGGCGGACCACTTCCCGATCGTCAAAGCCGAACGGTCTTTTGATCCGGGCGGCAAAAGCCTCATACTGGGGAATCGTGTGGAACATCATCAGGCTCCAGAACTCTTCGGCCTGGTCATAGGGTTGGCTGCTGCCCAGGATTTCCGCCATGGCCAGCATCCGTACAGCTGCACTGACTTCCTGCTGCGGGTTCTGCCACATGAGTTCCGTCAAATCGTGGAGAACCTGCCTGAATTCCCTGTCCCAAAGGCCAGGGTCGGGCCCACCTTCTTTCCATGGAAAACGTCCGTCGGTAGAGAAGTGGAACTTTCCATCCTCATCCACCAGCACCTCCAAAAACTTTCTCATACGCCAATGTGTTTTAGCGGGCGCCACCGTTGACGACCCGCTGTAATGTTACGGAAAAAACGGCGGTTATCCCAAATATCGGAGCTGTAGCGGCCTTGCATGTAAAGTCGCTTTGTATCAGATCGTTACGCTTTTGTGAGACCTTTTTGTTTTTCTGTTTATTTGGAGTAAACGGCTTGTCCTCAATGCTTTGCCGGACCGGCTCCCGGCAATGAAATAATTCCTCCGAACAGTCGGACCGGCATGACGGTTAAGGAAACCGGAGTCCGGATATCGTTTGTCTGTGGCGCAGGTGTCGCCCGTTTGGGTGCAGGTGTGCCCATGTGCTGGCGCAGGTGTGATTTCGGGGTAGGTCCCTACCCGAAAATCACACCTGCGCCAAAAGGGTCGGCGACCAGCGCCAAAACCGGGCGGTACCGGCGCCAGGATGGCCGGTGACCTGCGCTAGCAGGTCAATAGAGATAGTTCACGGCATACCGGACGGCGAGGAATTCCGGGAGAGTGAGGGGGCCGTCGATGGGGGATCGAAGGGACGTGGGCAAAAGATAACGATATTTTCACTAATTTTGTACCAGCTATTATGCCCTTGCCCATGAAACGGTTCCTTCTTGTCCTGTCGGCCCTTCTGGCCGCCCTTTCCCTCCCGGCTGCCGCCCCCGCGGCCGATCCCATCGACGAACTCCTGCCCGTGCGGGGACTGGCCATCCAGGCCCCCCAGCGCTCCCAGATGAACGATTTCCTGAAATTCGTGGAGGGAGAACTCGTGCCGGCGCACTTCAACCTGCTGATCCTCCGGGTGGACTGGGGGTATGCCTATGCCTCGCATCCGGAATTGCGGGACCCGGATCCGCTCACCCGAGAGGACGTGCAGCGGATCGTTGCCGTGTGCCGGAACCGGGGCATCCGGCTGGTGCCGCAGATCAACCTGCTGGGCCACCAGTCCTGGGCGAAACAGACGCATGCGCTCCTGCGCGAATATCCGGAGTTCGACGAGAATCCTTCCGTGAAGACGGAGAACTATACGGACTGGCCCAACCCGGAAGGCCTGTATTGCAAGAGCTACTGCCCCTTGCACCCGGAGGTGCACAAGGTCGTTTTCGACGTGGTCGATGAACTGTGCGACGTCTTCGGGGCCGATGCCTTCCACGCCGGGATGGACGAAGTGTTCTATCTGGGCGAAAAGGAGTGCCCCCGCTGCAACGGCCGTGACAAGGCCGAACTGTTCGCCGGGGAGGTGACCCTGATCCGGAACCACCTGGCGGAAAAGGGCCGGCAGCTCATGATCTGGGGCGACCGCCTGCTGGACGGGCGTACGACCGGCCTGGGCGAATGGGAGGCCAGCTACAACTATACGTGGCGGGCCATCGACCTGATTCCGAAGGATGTATTCATCTGCGACTGGCATTACGAGCGGGCGGACCTCACCGGTGTGTATTTCGCGACGAAAGGCCTTCCCGTCGCCACCTGCGGCTACCGGAATCCCACCGTGTGCGAGCAGCAGATCCGCGACATGGTCCGTTTCCGCAAGCAGTCCGCCCCGGAAACCGCCGCCCGGCTCCAGGGGTACATCCATACCGTCTGGTCCGGCTTCGGCCCTTTCCTGCGACGGTACCAGGCTGCAAAGGGAGAGAATGAGCGTGACGAGGCCCATTGGAACGACGCCCAGGCCCTTCGGACGGTGATCGAAACGTTCACGAACTTGGCCCAGTAATCCCATGAAACGAACCCTCACCCTGATCGCCCTCCTGCTGGCAGGAACCCTGCTGGCCCAGGAACGCATGCCCGTCTGGCCCAAGGGCAAGATGCCCGATGCGCAGGCGCACCAGATTGCCGCCATGACTGACGAGTCCGGTCTTCCGGATTTCAACCCCGACAAGCACCGCGTCGCCTATCTGGAATGGTTCGAGAAACCGGCGAACCCGAACGGGGCCTGCATGATCCTCATCTCCGGCGGCAGTTATATGAACTGCTGCGACGTGGGGCTGATCAAACAGTGGCGGAAACGGTTTACGGAACTGGGCGTGCAGTGCGTCAACTTCGTGTACCGGACGCCCCGGCCCGTGGGACTGCCCATCTGGCAGACCGCCTGGGAAGACGGCCAGCGGGCGGTCCGCCTTGTGCGGAAAGAGGCCGCCAAGCGGGGCTTCGATCCGGAAAAAATCGGTGTGATCTCCATGTCGGCCGGATCGCACCTGGCGCTCCTGCTGGCAACGAGCAGCCAGACGCCGGCGTATGAGCGGATCGACACGGTCGATGACTTCCCTTGCCATATCAACTGGGCGATTGTCAATGCGCCCGCTTACGCCACCACGGACGGCGAGACCGGCACCCCGGCCACCCGTGAGGGCTACGGCCCGGACGTGCGGCTGTCCGACGTGTTCAAATTCGACGAAAAGACCTGCCCGATGAGCCTGCACCACGGGGAGATCGACCCTTACACCCCGACGGGCTCCACGCTCGTGTACCGGGAACTCCGCAAGCGGGGGATTCCGGCCGAGGTGCATCTGTACCCGGGCAAGGGCCATGGAGCCTTTGGCCTGGAGCGGGGCGTCGAGTTCATGCGGCAGATGGGCTATCTGGGCTCCATCGATCCGGAAGTTCCTCTGACGGAGCGTTTTACATCGGATGAGGCGCGGGCGGAATACATCCGCGAGGACATCTGGCCGGAGGGCCGGATGCCCGACGTGCAGGAGAACCAGGGCACGCCTTATATCGAGTGGCATTTCCCCAAGGTGCTGAAAACCACGGCCATCCAGATCATCTATTCCGGCGGGGCCTACAATGGCAACGGGACGGACAGTTTCGAGGTGGTGCCTGCCCGGCGGTACCTGAACGAGCTGGGCATGACGGTCGTGACGATGCGTTACCGCACCCCGCGTCCCGAGACGCTGGCCAAACATACGAACGCCTGGCAGGACCTTCAGCGGGCCGTCCGTGTGGTCCGGAGCAAGGCGGCGGGCTACGGCCTGGACCCCGACCGCATCGGCATCATGGGCTCTTCCGCGGGCGGTCATCTGACCGTGATGGGCGTTACCTCGTCCCGGCACCGGTCTTATCTGCCGATCGACGATATCGACAAGCTTTCCTGCAAAGTGCAGTGGGGCATCGGCATTTACCCTGCGTACACTCTCACGGACGGGGCCGACGGGCACAATGCGCACCGCGGCAACGGGGATGATGACATCCTGGTCCCAGAATTTTCCTTCGACCTGGACACCGCCCCGATGCTCATGATCCACGGCGATGCCGACGGCTATGCTTCCATGGGCTCCGTGAAAATCTGGGAAAAGCTCCGTGCGATGGGCCTCCCGGCCGAGCTCCACACCCTCGCCCTCCGCGACCATTGCTTCCAGCGCACGGCGTCCCCCGGCACTGGCAGTTACACCTGGCTGGACCGCATCGGGGAGTATCTGCAGCCGATCTGCTTCTGAGCCTTATCCGATGCAGGAGGCCGGCAGGCCGAAACTGTTCTTGACTTCGTTCATCACGAACCAACTCTGGATGGACCCGAGACTCTCGATGGTGCCCAGGGTGTTGATAATGAAATCATTGTAATACTGCATGTCGGGGGCGTAGATCTTCAGGAGATAGTCGAAGTCCCCGGAGATGTTGTAGCATTCCGCCACTTCGGGGATGTCCCGGACGCGGGATACGAAGTCGTGGGCGATGTCCTTGCCCATGCGGCGGAGCCGTACGCTGCAGAAGACGGTGAAGCCGCGTCCCAGGCGCGCGGGGGACCATGTCGTATCGGCCAAGACCATCTATGGCGGCACGTATGACCTGCTTGAGCACACGCTGGTTCCCTATGGGGTGACGACCACCTTCGTGGACCCGTCCGACCTGTCGAATTTCGAGAAGGCCATCCGTCCCGAGACCAAACTGATCTTCATCGAATCCTTCGGCAACCCGAATTCCAACCTCATCGACATCGAGGCCGTTGCGGAGATCGCCCATCGGCACCGGATCCCGCTGGTGATCGACAATACCTTCGCGACGCCCTTCCTGCTGAGGCCCATCGAACACGGTGCCGACATCGTCGTCCACTCCGCCACCAAGTTCATCGGCGGACACGGAACGGCCATCGGCGGAGTCATCGTGGACTCCGGCAAGTTCGACTGGAAGGCCTCCGGCAAGTTCCCGCAGTTCACGGAGCCCGACTACAGCTACCA